>Ga0105050_10002484_pt1 | contig 26327 bp, 27 predicted proteins | sample FRY01_FD_78088 | JGI IMG/M metagenome (GOLD analysis project Ga0105050, IMG submission 78088) | Freshwater microbial communities from Lake Fryxell liftoff mats and glacier meltwater in Antarctica - FRY-01 | ecosystem: Environmental > Aquatic > Freshwater > Ice > Glacier meltwater ...
TTAGAGTCCCATCCTAGGCTGTTGCGTTATCTTCGTCGAAGCGCGTTCATCCAGTTTCTTTGGAAAATTAGGGTTCGGGCGCGTTAATGGATCGTGAGCCCGACAATTCGCTTCACATCCTGCGGTCAGACCGCTTGATAAAATCTTCGCATGAATCCTGCCCCGTCGGATCAATCTGAACTCCTCCGCGTCTTGCGGCGGTCAGCATGACGGGGTCAGCAACGGTCTTTCAGGCGAGCTTAAATTGAGGATTTTTGAGGAGGTGGTTGAGGAGGACGACGAGTTTGCGCATCACCGCGGTGAGCGCGACTTTCTTGGGCTTACCGGCGGCGAGGAGCCGTTGATAAAACGCCTTGAGGATCGGGTTGAAGCGCAACCCCTCACGAGTGGCCGGTTTTGGGTGGCCACTGACAATCGCAACCTACCGAAAGCTCTGAGAAACTGTGTTCCTGTCTTAAATGTCCGTAGCCGTGCATTGCCGACCGGTGAGCCGTTAGCCGCGTTAGACACAAAGGCCCGCGAGGCAAAAAATTCAAATTTGCTCGGGGACCACTTAGACGGTTCGCCCGAGAATTTACCCCCTCCCCCCACTCCACTAATTGCACTGTCCATTTACTGTCCATTTTAACCCCATACCTGTCCATACCAGACAGTGCCCTGTCCGCACCTTCATAGGTATCGTATCTCGTTTCCTATCAAGCATTAGGCTCATAACCTGAAGGTCCTTGGTTCAAATCCAAGCCCTGCACCCAATTTTAAAATCCCGGCCGGTTCATCCCTGCCGGGTTTTTTGTGCGAAGATTGCTCGCGTTATCTCGTTGAAGATGAATCAGATCGCCTGACCAGGCGGGGCTGGTTTCGTCAATCAGAAGCGGCAGGTGGCCTTGACGCGCCAATGCCGCGGCAACTCCCGGGTCACCAGATCGCCGCCGGCAAAGGGCGAACCGGTGGCGCGCCAGTTGAATTCGTCGGTGACGTTGAGACAATCCGCCCTGATCTCCCAAACATCGCGGCGATAACTCACCCCGAGGTTCAGTGTGAACTGCCGCGGGATCACCACGCGCCCGAAGAGATCGAGATTCTGTTCGCCCTGCACCCCGCCCCAGCCGCGAATCGTCCAGCCTTGCGCCAACGTGACGGCCGCCTGGAGGTTGCCCTGCCAGCGTGGGAGCCCGGGCACGCGATAGTCACCCGAACCATAACTCCCAAAATTATCGCTCGGCACCGCCGGATCAAACTGCGGCACGGTCGCGATGCTCCCGGGCAACGGGCCATCCACGTAGTTGGCCGCCATCTGGAAGAAATTGCCGCTCACACTGAGCCAGTGCGTCGGCCGATGGGCCCCGGCCAACTCGATCCCCTGCACGCGAATCTCGTCGGGCAAGGCGAAGCGCGGATTCGACCGCACGCGGTCTTGTCGGTAAAGGGCGACGCGCGCCTCGCTCCGGCCGTCGACGCTCGCAAACTTGGCCCCCAACTCGATCAGGTCACTGCGGTTCTCAAAAATCACTTCCGGCAACGCGTTGTTCGTAAAACCGTAGCCACCTGAAGACGACGAGCTGTCGACAGCGGCCGCGCGATTCAACGTGAGGTAGGTCGCCACCTGCCGATTCACCTTCCAGCCCAAACTCGCCGTCAATGAAAGCGGGAGAAGCTTACTGATCTCGTCGCGCACTGGAGCAACTCCGGTCGGCGGTAACGGATCCTCGCTCTTCACCCGCACGCCGTCGAGTCGGCCGGCGACGAGGAGCGAGACGCCATTCGTCCACGCCATCCGATCTTGCAGAAAGACCGCTCCGTTCAGCAGTCGCGAGTGCAAGGTCTGGCTGATGCCAATCGTCGTCCCCCCCCCGGCTCTTGGATAACGCCCGCCGGGAATCGCCGCATAGTCCGGCCGCCCCGGCACGGGTTTAACCGCGAAGAATTGATCGGTCGGCAATCTCAAAGTCGCCGGATCCCGAGTCAGATCAAAGGCGTTCATCGCCTCGTTGAAGAAATCGACATAGCTCAATCGTTCCTCGCCGCGCACTGAAAACCCACCCAGAAGATCGTGGTGCCAGCCCCCGCGATCGACCTGGCGACTCAGCTCCCAGCGCTGCTCGACGGTGCGGCTGCGCGGCACTCCACTGTAGAAAGCATAAGCCGAGTGTTTCTCCGCCTGGCCATTCTCCCAATACGTGCGGCTCACGATCCGCGTGCCGCCCGCCGTCTCATAACTGCCAATCAACTGAGCCGTGTAGATCCGCGCAGACGCCCCATCCTCAGGCGCCACGAGCACCTGCGAGCCGTCGATTGTGACCACCCCGGTCGGCGTGAACGTGTTGCCAAAATATCTTCCCGTGCCGCCGCCTTGCGTCGACACCGACGACCCTGCCACGTAGTCCCCTCGATCGATCAACGCCTGCGTCGGACGATTTGTGCCGGGGTTTTCATTGTAATCTACGTCGTAGATCTCCGCGGTGAAATCCCACCGACCACCTCTGGGCGCTTTCCACGCCAAGGCCACAAACGCGTCCCATGATTTCGTGCCGACTTCCCGATAAAAACTGCCGGCGTCGACACCCTCCACACTGACTCGACCCGCCCAATTTTCGCCCATCGGCGCGGTGGCATCGGCCCCCCACCGCCACTCGTCCCACGAGCTACGAGTCATCGAGACTTTGGTCGCCGACTCCGAAAAACTCGGTTGCTTCGTGGAAAAATTTACCAGACCACCCGTGCCAGTTGCGTAGCCGTAACCCGCCGGAGGCGCGCCCGTGATCGCCTCGACCGATCCGACACTGTTGAACGACGGCGGATACATGTTCCGATTAAAACCCCGCCGCTGGCCGTTCTGAAAGACATCGCCTGAATCGCCGCGCATCGTCGGCACCCCCGCGATGCCGTAGGGTGGCGCATTCGTCGTGCCCGGAATAAACCAGGTCAGATCCTCGATGCTGGTGATCGCAAAGGCCTCCAGCTCGTTCTCGTCGAGATGGGTCCACGCCCGGGCATCCATCGCCGGACCGGCCAAGGCTAGCTCACTGTCCACTTGCAGGCGCGAGGCATCGGTGATCAAGGCCTCGAGTGTCACCACGGCATCGTCAGCCCGAGCGGCCAATGGCAACGCTCCGAGAAGAAGAATTAAAACAAAGAGAAAACGACGGATTCGCATGAGCAGGAGGCCCGCACCGGTGCCACCCTCAAAGACGGCGCCAAGCGCGGACCTTCGTCGTTATCGGCCCTGTGCCGGACAACGCAAAGGAAAGGCTGCCGCATGACGCACAAATTAAGCCAAAGGGACCTCCCTGCCCCGGCGCGGCCCCCTGAAGACCGGCCCGACCTCGGCGCGCAACTTCCGTTCACGCCCCACCCCCACCACCTCGAATCAGATGCCCAAGCTCGTGGCCACCCGATCCCCGCAGGCCGCGCGAGCCTCGGATTCACTCCAACCGAGAAACGCACAAATATTCGCTACGCCCCGATCCATCGTGAGCGACGAGCCGGCGAAATTCGGTTTGCCCGGTTCGCGCACCACGCCATCGGCCCCGACATCGACGTCAAACCGACCAATGCGAAACCGTCCCGGACCTGCTCCCGCCGCCGCCATGCAGTCGGTGGTGAAGATCACTTTGTCGCGCGGCTTGGCCCGCACGAAATTCTGCAACACCGGTCCCGGGATGTGAATGCCATCCGGAATAAACGCCGCGTAGAGTTCGTCCCGCGCCAACAGTCGTTGCATGATGTTGTCGTGCCGCGGCAGCTGGGTCGGCAGGCCATTGCCCAGATGCGTGCACATCGTAAGCCCGGCGGCGATCGCCTCATCAATCTGTTGGTCATTCGCCAACGAATGCCCGATCGATGCCACCACTTTCCTCTCGGTGATGTGGCGGATAAACTCCGCCGAATTCGGCTGCTCTGGCGCTAAGGTGATCAGCCGGATGCGCCCTCCCGCGGCTTCCTGCAACAAGGCGAACTCACCGATATCCGGTGCCTTCATCAATGCTGGATCGTGCGCCCCATGATAGCCCGGGTCTGAGCTCAGGTAGGGGCCCTCGATATGGTAGCCCACGATCATCCGCGCCAACTTGGGATCGACGGCCCGGCATCGCTCGATCTGCGTGAGCTTCGCGCAGAGCGAATCGATCCGATCGGTGATCAACGTGAGCAAGATCCGATCCGTCTGATGAGCCCGCAGCCCATCGACCGCCCGCGTCAACGCCGCGTGATCGAGATCGGACTGCTGGAAATCAACGCCCGCAAACCCGTTCACCTGCAGGTCGAACAGCCCCGTATAGGCTTCGTTAGTTGAAATCGGCGCGCTCATCTTAGAATCCGATACTGACGCCACCATCCACTGGAATGATCGTGCCGGTGATAAATTTGGCTGCGGGTGAGCAGAGGTAAGCCACCGACCAACCGATGTCCTCGGTGTCCCCAAGGCAACCGAGCGGAGTCCGGCTGAGAATCTTCTGCTTGCGCGCAGGGTCACTAGTAAACGCCTTTTGAGTCATCGCCGTGTCAAACCAGCCCGGAGCCACCGCATTCACGCGAATGCGATCTGAACCAAATTCGACCGCCAGTGTGCGCACGGCCCCCGTCAGCGCAGACTTCGAGATCGCATACGAGGAGACCCATGGAATTCCGAACAAGGCCGCCATCGAACTGATGAAGACCACCGATCCGACCCCGCTCTCGCGCAACTGCGGATGCACCGCCCGGGTCAGGGCCATCGCGCCGACGACGTTGGTCTGCAAGATCCGCAGCAGCTCATCCTCCGAAGTTTCCGTAAACGCCTTCTTCAGATTGATCCCCGCATTGTTGACCAGAATGCTGATCGGCCCGTGCTGGGCCCGCATCGATTCGGCGAGGGCGGGCAGCTCGGCGGTCGCGGTCACGTCGAGCACCTGCGCCACCGCTTGCTCCCCGATCTCCGCCACGGCCTCGTGAAGCTCCACCTCACGCCGGCCGGCGAGAATTACTTTCGCGCCGCACGCCGCGAGACACTTCGCGGTGGCGAGGCCGATGCCGGATCCGCCGCCGGTGATGAGAGCCGTGCGGCCGTGAAGGGAAAATGCGTTGGGTGTGTTCATGGAGAATTCTCTTCTCGCGCCACGATCTGCAGGGCCGAGCGCATGTAGCCAAGGGCAAAGGCCATCCCGGCGTGCCAGGGAGCGTCGCAGGTCATCTGCGGCGCGTGGTCGGGAATCAAGACACCCTTGAAATGGTTGCGGTGAAGTATCCGCACGATCCGCAGCATGTCGATCTCCCCATCGTCGACGAAGGTCTCTTTGTAGTGCGGCACCTTGCCGCGCACGTTGCGGAAATGCACGTAGGCGATCTTCCCTTGGCGACAGTAACTCTCGGTGCAATCGTAGAGGTCGCCCTCCGTCATCTCCGCCAACGAGCCGAGGCAATACTCCAACTGGTTCGACGGGCTCGGGGCCAGATCGATGAGCTTCTGATACAAGTGCGGTTGATAAACCAACCGGGGCGTCGAGCGAATCGTCGGCATCGGCGGATCATCCGGGTGTGCCGCGAGGGTAACGCCACTCGCTTCGGCGACGGGCAGCACCGCGGTGAGGAAATCCTGCAACCGAGTCCATAGTTGCTCATGCGTGCACGGGGGCATCGTGCCCGGCCCTAGCGTGTCAGCCACTTGCATGTTCCAAACCAACCCGGTGGGCACTGGGTCATCCACGGGGCCCTCCATGCCGACCGCCTCGGCTTGACCGCGGGCATAAGTGCCGCGCGTGCGCCCAGCCACGCCAGCCAGACTGAAATTATAACCGATGCACGGAATCCCCGCCGCCCCCACCCGCTTGATCATCGTCTTGATGTTCTCCAACTGCTCGGACTTGCGCGGTCCGTCCAACAACACGTCGGACCAATGCGCCGGATCGAAATTCTCGATCGCCGCGATCTCCAATCCATGGACCTTGGCGCGCCGCACCACGTCCTCCAAAAAACCCTGCTCCCACAACTGGTCGGGATCGCCCGCGCGGCCCCAGCCGTGGAGGTCGCCCGTCGGCTGGTCGCCAACGCGATTCGCCTTGGCCTGATTGAAGTAGTCGACGAGGTGAATCACTAACGATTCGCACCCGGCTTGGACGGCGAAGCGAAAGTGTTCGTCGTTGAGTTGGTGGCGGTAAAGTCCGAGTCCGAGTTTCATGCGTGGGCCGTCACTGTTCACGCTGGGCCGCCTCAAGCAATTCGATTTGCAGGATCAACGCTCGCGGCAGGTGAAAAGGATCTTTCACCGGTAACGCCACCACCCCGGTCATCGGCGTGAGGTCACGATTCAATTTCTGCCGCCACTCGCCGTGCTCCCAATCGACAAAATGGTCGAGACAGAGCGTCCACAGTTTCTCATACCAATCGAGATACGCGGGATCACCTGTCTTCTGCCAACCGAGCAACGTCGCATACAGCGCTTCGGTCTGCGGCCACCACAATTTACTCTCAGCAAGTTTCCAACCGACCTCGTCTCGGCCTTCCCGGTCCACCGCAAGCAGGAGCCCTCCAGTCTCGGTATCCCAGCCGAGCTCCAAATGACGAAGGATCAACCGCAGGGTCAGGTCGCGCGGAGCCTCCGCCCATTTGGTCTGACCAAAGACGTGCCACTGAAACCACATGTCTTCGATCGCATGTCCTGGCACGGTGGCGGCACCTTCCGGTCCGGAAAAAATTCCGCCGCCTTCCTTCACAAATTCAATGATTCGATCACTCCTCGGATCGTAGAAGTCCCGAAAAATCTCGCCGGACAATCGTCGCGCCGCCTCGAGATAGCGCGGCTCGCCCAAGTTCTCGCCCAACTCTGCCAGCACCTGCGACCAAATCATGGGGATCCCGTGCGGCTTCGTGCCGGGAGGAATCGGATACGGGAAATGCGGCAACCGGTCGTAGGGTTGGGCGAGTTTCTCCAACGCTGCGTCGGCCGTCCACGTCGCCCAATCTCGGGTCTCATCATCATTCGTCGCCCGGTAGAGTTCTCCTAGCCCGTAAACGGCAAACGCGTCGGTATAAATACTCTCGTGGCGCCGGAGGGCCTTGCCGTTCTGCGCGAGGAGCAGCGCCCAGCCTTGCTCGCGCTCCAACCATCCGTGGCGCGTGCAAAACTGCGCGACACCACGCGCGTGCTCGAGCCACTTCGGATCGCGTTCGATCGTGTTGTAAATCCGACTGCAAACCCACACGGCCCGCCACTGGCTCCACAGCCATTTGTCGGTGCTCTGCACTTTTCCGGCATCATCGATGCACGTGAGGATGCCGCCGCGCTCATCGAACGCATGCTTCTCCCAAAATGGCATCACGTGCTGGAGGAGGTGGCTGCGCAGCCAAGTCGTCAGGCGTCGGCTATCGCCCGCCCGCAGGTCCTTGAGTCCGGCCTTCAACGAGGTGCGCACCGCCTTCGGATCATTTTTTTTCATGCTGCAAAGATCATGCCAGGAGCCGTCCTCAGGCCGACTTCATCAAGCCGGCATAGACGGCCACGGCCAACGACAACTGGGCCAGCTCCACCCACTCATCCTTCGTGTGAGCCTGGGCGAGATCGCCGGGTCCAATCACGATCGAGGGCGCCCCTGCCCCCGCGAAGTGACTCGCATCGGTAACGTAGGGTTCACCGCAGCCCGTGGTCTCAAGTCCATTGGCCGCCAAGACGGGCTGCAACTGCGCGAGCAACTCCCGCGAGAGCGCGTCGTCGACCGAGGGCACCACGTAAAGATCGGAGTGCTCCACGTCCAAACCGGCCAACACCGCATCGCGCTCGGCCCAGACCTGCTCAGCGGTTTCGCCCGGCACGGTGCGTCGGTCGCACTCGATTTCGCAGTAATCAGGAATGATGTTCACCTGCGTGCCTCCGCGAATCACATTCACGCTCAAGGCCGCCCGCCCCGTCATCGGGTTGGTCGCCGTGACCGTCGGCACGTAGCGCGATTCGATCGCCGCCACGACTTCCAGCATTTTGGTGATGGCCGACTGGCCCTTGGCTGGCATCGAGGAATGAGCGGCCCGCCCTCGGGTGATGGTTTTCCAACGAATCACACCGTTGGTCGCCACCACGGGACGCATCAGGGTCGGCTCGCCCACAATCACGCCGCGTAAATTTAGCAGAAACTCCTGCAACGCTCCCGTCGCGAACGCCTGCGCTCCCGTCATCCGCGCCTCCTCATCGAGCGCAAAAATCAGCCCGACATTGTGCGGACGTTCCGCCTCACGCGCATAGGCTTGGAGCGCCCAAAACATCGCCGCGCCCGAGCCCTTCGTGTCGCAGGCTCCGCGGCCGTAAAGACGGCCCTTCTCCACCTTCGCTTGCAGCGGATCAATGGACATGCCCGCAATACTCACGGTGTCCACGTGGCTTTCAAACAGGAGCCAAGGCAGATCCGGCGACACCTCGCAGGACACAAGCAGATTATCCCGCCCCGAGCTAACCGGCATCCGCCGAGTCTGCAGGCCCCAACCGGCCGCCAAAGTTTCTAGATGGGCGATCAGCGCTTCTTCCCCACCCACCGGACCGCCAAAGAGCGGGTTCACCGTCTCAAACGAAATCATTTGCGCGAGCAAAGCCTCACACGAAGTGGGCTGCGCACGCTGGACGGGGGAGTTCATCGCAGACTTGCTAGGCGGAGAACCTTAACGAGTCGATGGCTTACTTCTCGCCGCCGGGTTTGCCCCCAGCTCACCGCAGCCATTGGTCGAGATTCGCCGCCACAAAATCATCGTCAATCAGCGACGGATAAGCGCGGCACACCCGATCCAACTCCTCGGCCTGCCCCGGCGAGAGCCCCTCGTGAGGGTTGAGGCAATGAGTCGTCGGCACCAGCCCCTGCCGCCGCAGGACCTCGAGAATCCCCGGAATGCATCCCGCAAATTTGTTGGCCGAATCAAAGAGAGCCGCGTTCATGTCGGTCACGGCGATCGCCTTGTCCAGCCACTGCACGTCGAGCGTCGAGCTGCGCCGCGCGTGCTTGATTTCATTGAACAACTTGACCGCAGCGTGCGTCCACACGCCCCAATGTCCCAGCAAGCCACCCTCGATCCGTCGCGTCACCTGCTGGCCGCCCACATCAAACGTGAACGGCGTGAGCAAATCCACCACGATGCTATCGTCGTTGCCTGTGTAGAGCACGAGATCGTCCCGCCCGCTCTCAGTTACCGCCCGCACCACATCAATCGTTTGGTAGCGATTAAACGGGGCCATCTTGATCGCGATCACGTTGGGAATCTCCGCGAACCGACGCCAAAAATTGTAACCAAGCAAGCGACCACCGACGGAAGGTTGCAGATAAAAGCCGATCACCGGAATCACCTCCGCGACTTTGGCACAATGCGCGAGCATCTCCTCTTCCGTGTCGTCCTTAAACGCCCCGAGGCTCAGCAAGCCGGCTTGGTAGCCGTAGCCGAGAGCGATCTCCGCTTCCGCCAGCGCCTGCGCAGTGCGACCGCACAGGCCCGCGATCTTGATGAATGGACGCGGATTGGCGGCCAGCTCTTCGTCAATCGTCTGCGCTGCCAACTCCAACACCGGCTTGAACAACCCGTGTTTCGGCTCGCGAATCTCAAACTGGGTCGAGTGCACGCCCACCGCGAGACCACCCACGCCCGACGCCACGTAGTAGCGGGTGATCGCCCGTTGGTGGCGGCCAGAAAATTTTCGCTCAGCGTCCAAGGCGAGCGGTTGGGCGGGAATGACGTGCCCCGCTTGCAAGTGTTTTCGGAGGTCCATGGGAGGTTGCATTAGAATTTACCGTCGCGGGTTTCGAAATGGGTTGGCTTGCCCAGCAGTTTGCCACCGGCGAGCTGGTGGTCAGCCACCATTTGCAGCATCGTCTCCAACGGCGTCTCCGCCGGTCCGAACAGGCGCACCGATTCGCGGGCATCGGCGAGCCAAGCGGACTCGGCCTCTTGCCCTACCACAATCGCCGGCTTGCCGAGAAGTTGCCCCAAACGCTCGGCCACTGACCGGATCGAGACTTTATCCGTGCCCGTGACATTCAAGATCTTCGGAGGATTCTCCACATATTCGAGGCATTGGATCGCCCGCGCGCACGCATCTCCCTGCCAGATCAAATTGAAGGCACCCATCGTCACGTCGACCGGCTCGCCCTGAAGCACCTTGGTCGCCACATCGACCAACACGCCATAGCGCAGCTCGACCGAATAATTCAGCCGATAGTGCAACTGCTTCGTCCCGTGTTTGCGGGCGTAATGGGTGAACACCCGCTCGCGGCCCACACAGGTGCTCGCGTATTCACCGAGGAACGCCACTGGCGTGGCCTCGTCTGCGCCCGGACCGCTCAGCGGCACAAACGGGTAAACACAGCCCGTCGAGAAAACGACGATGCGCGACTCTTGAAACTTTGCCGCGACCAACGACGGCACGACCACGTTCTGGATCCATGTCTCATCGGGCGCTCCCGAGGTCCCAAATTTCTGCCCCGCGAGATACTCCACATTGGCCACCTCGGGCAGCTTCGCCACTTGGGCGGCATCGGCCAGATCGCACGAGAGCGGAATCACGCCAAATTTTTCCAAATCGGTTTTCGCTTCCGGCCGACTGAACCGGGACACCCCGTAGACCTTGGCGGTTTCCCCCGCCGCATCCAGCGCCCGACGCAACATCACGGCCAACGACGTTCCCATTTTTCCGCCGACCCCGAGGATCATGTAGTCGCCATCCAGCGCCCGCACCGAGGAAATCGCCCCAGCAGTCGGCGTCGAGAGGAGCTCCTCAATATCGCGGTCAGTCTTTAATGATCGATCAGGCATGGGAAAAACCGAGTCCGTCGCGGAATGCTCGGAGTTGACCACCAAACAAGCGTTCGGACGGAAGGCGTCAAACTTGAAGTAACTTTTTAGTTACTTTGGGCTCGACCCGCTTGAAGAACGCTCCAAGTTATCCGGCGTGAGGACGACCCCGTCATTTCCGCACCTTGATCCCGTCCAGCAACAGCCGGGTGACGTGCGCGATGCCCTGCTCTCTCACCTTGCGCGATCCCAAGTCCATCCGCAAAGCCTGCGAAAGGGTGTAGCGGTTCGAACTGTAGACCAAGCAGAGTCCGATCAGGCTGATCAGCAGGTGGCGGGCATCCATATCGGCGCGGATGCGCCCTGCCGCGATGCCCTCTTGGAGCAACCGACCCAGCGCCTGCAGCATTGGGTCTTTACTCAACTTCGCATCGGTCTGCGCAAGGCCTTTACCGTCGTTCAAATTCTCCCACAACAGCAGGCGGACAAACTCCGGGTGCGCCTCCAGAAACGCAAAATACGAGCGCACGATTTCTTCGGTCAGCGTGTCGATCGCTTGCGCGTGCGAAAGGGCCTCGACCTCAATCGCCTCCAACCCGCGGTAGGCTTCGATCAGCACCTCGTGGTAGAGGCCTTCCTTGTCGCCAAAATAGTGGTAAACCATTCGCTTGTTCACCTTGGCCGCCGCTACGATCTCGTCGACAGTCGTCCCGCGAAATCCCGCGCGAGAGAACAGACGCGTCGCCGCCCACAGCAATCGCGCGCGCACAGGTTCCACCACTTTCTGCTTGGGCTTGGTCGCTTTGGCCATCGGTTTTGTTTGCTAACGCCCCGCCCCGCCCTTGTCACGATGTTCTCCTTCCAATAATCCAGTCCCCAACCAACGCATGCGCATTATCGACGTCCACACTCACCCCATCTTCCTCGGCCAAGGCCGCAAGGAATCGGAAATCCGCCGCCTCGTGGCCCACGGCCGATCCCATGGCGTCGAGCGCATGGTCGCACTCGGCGACGTGCTCAACTACGGCGCCCGGCCCGATGAGGCTCAACTCGTCGCCATCAACGATGAAACGGGGCACCTCCAGCAGCTTCACCCCGACTACTTCATCGGCTTCTGCTACCTCAATCCTCTGTTGGGCGAAACCGCCGTGCGTCGAGAAGTGGAGCGTTGCGTGACCCAGTTCGGTTCCAAAGGCATCAAACTTGAGATCGCTAACAACGCCTCCGCCGCCTGCATGGGCGCCGTGATGAAAGCTGCGCGTGAGTTCGGCCTCGTGGTGCTCCAACACACGTGGAGCTCGACAAATTTTCCGGCTAGCATGAAGGACCACAGCGATCCCGACGACACGGCGCAACTCGCCCGGCGGCATCCCGACGTCAACATCATCATGGCTCATCTCGTCGGCGTCGGTTTCCGCGGCGTGCTCGCCGCCAAGGGCCTGCCCAATCTTTTTGTCGACACCTCGGGGGCATTTCCCGAAGACGGCTTGGTCGCCTACGCCGTCGAGCACCTCGGCGAGGACCGGGTGCTCTACGGCACCGACCTGCCAATCCGCGAGAGTAGCGTGAAAATCGGCGCGGTGTTAGATGCCAAGATCTCCGCCCGCGCCAAACAGAAAATCTTTTTCGATAACACCGCCCGCCTCCTCAATCTCACCTGATTTCGCCATGCTGATCGATACCAACGTCAACCTCGGCTCGTGGCCGTTCAACCTCACGCCCGCCCGCACGGCCGCCCAGCTCGCGAAGCATCTCGCAGCCAGCGGAATTGAGCGCGCGCTCGTCTCTCATTTCGACACGGCCTTCCAGCCCGATCCCATGCCGGCCAACCGGACCTTGCTGGCCGCCGTCAAACGCACCCCGGCCCTTCGCCCCGTGCCGGTCATCAATCTCCGCCTCGCCAACTGGGCCGAACAGCTCGCCGAGTGCGTCGCGGCCAAAGTATCGGCCGTCAAGCTGCTCCCGAATTTTCACAATTACACGCTCCGCGCTCCGGCCGTGCGCTTGTTCATGGATGCCCTCAGCGCCACACCCCTTCGCCTCATCCTCAATATTCGCTTCGAAGATGAACGGCACCGCTACTTCGCGTTCAACGTTCAGGGTGTGCCGATGGCCGACGTGAAGGCATTCTTGAAGAAGTTTCCCCAGCATCACGTGCTGCTCACCGGAATCTACCGACCGGAAATCAAAGATCTCGCCAAGACGCGCAAAAATTTCTCCGCCGATCTCGCCTACTGCGAATGGCGGGACACCGTGAAGGATCTCCTCACCGCGCTCCCCGCGAGCCGACTCATGCTCGGCACTTGCACGCCGATGCTCGCTACTCGTGGCCAAGTCGACAAACTCCGTCTCGCCTCCATTCCCGCCAAGTCCAAAGCCCTCATCGCCTCAGGCAATGCCGTAAAATTCTTCCGACTCTAAATATTCACCTCCCTTTGCTCCCGTGAATCCGCCGATTCCTCCGCTTTTGAAACCCATCGTCGACGAGCCCACGCCCCGCCCGGTCCGGTGGGGCGTGGCCGAACTCGCCCGTCTCACCGAAATGGTGAATCAATCGTCGCTCTTTTATTGGAATGGCCCTCAGACCGCCGCCCTCCACACCGAGTTCAGGAAACATTACGACTTCAAGCACCTCTTCCCTTGTTCGTCTGGGACGGCCGCCCTCCACATCGCCGTCGCCGCCCTGCGGCTCAAACCGGGCGACGAAGTGATCGTCTCACCCATCACCGACATGGGCTCGGTGATCGGCATTCTTTACCAACAACTCGTGCCGGTCTTTGCCGACGTCGATCCGCACACCTACAACCTCGATCCCGACTCGGTCCGTCGCGTGATCACGCCTAAGACCAAAGCGATCATGGCCATTCATCTCGCGGGCAATCCCTGCGACATGACCTCGCTTCTCGCCCTCGCTCATGAGCATCAGCTCGCGATCATCGAGGACTGCGCGCAATCTTGGGGCGCCCGTTATCAGGACGCACTGGTCGGCACCCTCGGCGACTTCGGTTGCTACTCGTTCAACGACTTTAAACACATCGCCTGTGGCGACGGCGGCATGGTGGGCACCAATCGCGACGATCTCGGCGAGGGACTCTCCAAGTGGGGCGACAAGTGCTACGACCGGGTGGCCGGCACGCGCGATCCGGAGGAACTCGCACCGAACTACCGGATCAGCGAACCACTCTCGGCGATCTGCGCCGCTCAACTCACGAAGCTCGACGGCATTGTGCGTGGACGCAATCGCGCCGGAACCCTCCTCACGAAGCTCATCACCGGTGCGCCCGGGATTTCGACGCCGCTCGCGCGCAAAGGCGACACCCACACCTACTGGTTCTATCTCGTTCGCTTAAAGCTCGACGAACTCACGGTCGAGCGCGCGCAGTTTGTGGAGGCCCTCAAAGCTCAAGGCATGTCCGCCAACGCCGGTTACATTCCGATGCCAGTCTACCGCTACAAGGTATTTCAAAATCACAATTTCTTCTCCGGGGCTTGGCCGCTACGCGACGCCGGCTACACCGACGTCGACTACCGCCAAACTTTCTGCCCGGTGGCTGAAGCGATCCTCGCCGACTGCGTCTTCATCCCGATCAACGAAGCCATGACGGATGCCTACATCGAAAAGGTCGCCTTCGCGATCAACACCGTGGCTCGCCATCACGCCAAATAGCTCACACTCCGCGCGCGCCGGACTTCTTGTCCGAGCTCAACGAAATCTAGGTCAAAGAGACTCCCTTGAGTCATCAGCAAGATCATTTCTCCGCGATCGCCTCGGCCTATCACCGGGGACGCTTCGGTTATCCTCTGGCGTTGTTCGACCACCTCCATCAGCAGTGCCGTCAACATGATCTCGCGTGGGATTGCGCCACCGGGAGCGGACAGGCGGCAGTCGGTCTCGCTCCGCATTTTTCTAAAGTCGTTGCCACGGACATCAGTCGCGAGTTGTTGGCCGCGGCTCCGCCGCATCCGGCGATCGACTATCGGTTCGCGTCCGCCGAGAATTCTGGTCTCGAGAGTCACTCGGTCGATCTGATCACCGTCGCTCAAGCCATCCACTGGTTCGATCTCCCGGCCTTCTGGAGCGAAGCGAACCACGTGCTGAAGGACCGAGGCGTGCTCGCGTTTTGGGGCTACACGTGGCCGCAGGTAAATGCCCGCATCGACGCGGTGCTGACCGATTTTCACCAAGCCCTTGCGGGCATGCGCGCGCCCACCAAGGGTCTTTGGAGAAATTCGCCTTCACTATTAATCACTCCCATTTCTGTATGTTCCGTTTGTTGCTCTCTCTAAGCCTTGCCACCATATCCGCATCGTCGGTCACCGCTCAGGACGGCGGCCAACCCAATCCGATCGTGCACGGCACCAAGATGGTGGGAGTTTACCACGGCACGGTTGAGATCTGGGCAAATCCGTCATTCAAACGTGCGGAAGGCGAATATCGCCACGGCGATCCTGACGGAAAATGGACGTTCTGGGACGAGGCTGGAATCAAGATTCTCGAGATCAATTATCAGATTGGAGCCTTCTATGGCTCCTTCACCATGTGGTATAACGCGGCCTCGGGCCCCGACTATCGCGGAAAACTCAAGTCGCGCGGTTCATTTCTGGACGGCATGTGGCAGGGCAGCATCCTGACCTATTATCCTAACGGCAAACTCCGCAGCGAACGCATCTACGTAGACGGCGTGGTGCACGAAGCGCTGGCCTACGAGCCCCAGGGCAAGGGAATCTCCAAAGAGGAATCGATGAAAATCGCCATGCGCGATGAGGAAGCCGATAATGCATTCGTCGATGCGATCGACGCTTATATCCGGCAGTGGGCCGGCTAAGAAGTTGGGGTCGGCTGGACGGGCTTCGGGATCCACTGAAACCAGTTCCCGCCGAGAGCACCTCGGGACAGCACGTGCTTCTGCATCTGAATAATCGGAGCGATTCCCCGTGTTTTGCCGTGACTCCCCTCGATGCTTGGAGTTCACGTGAGCCCAGCCCACCGAACCATGAGTATTGTCCACCCCACCCCTGAGTTGCTGACAAGTTATCAACGCGACGGCTTTCTCGTCCTGCCCGATGTGCTGTCACCCGCCGAGGTCGCCGCACTTCGCGCCGGGATCGAACACGCCTTCGCGGTGCACTCCCCCGAAGCCGATCTCTACGGCATGCAGGAGATCTGGCGGCCAAAGATGTTTGAGCAAGGGCCAGAGTTCGAGGCCCTCGTCGATCACCCCAACGTCATGCCGCTCATTGAAGCGATCCTCGGCGACAAGTTTCACCTCATTGCCAACAGCGCGCTGCGCACCTCGCCGGGGAAGACCATTTCGTTCTGGCATCTCGACGACGAAGTGCGCTTCCCCCGCCCCCCCAACGTGCCGTGGGATCCACGCGTGCCGGTCCCGTCGGTGTGCCTGAATCTCAACTATTACCTCTGCGACGTCGACGAAGAGCTCGGCCCGACCGAGTTCATCCCCGGCAGTCATCGCGCGGGGCGCCAACCCACGGCCGCCGACAACGATGCCCACGGCAATCCCGTCTACGATGGCCAGCACATGGTCAAAGCCCCTGGCAAGGCTGGCACCTGCGTGGTGTGGAATGACCAGACGTGGCACCAAGGTGGACAGAATACGTCCGACGGTCGAATTCGGTGGGTGATCCAGGCGCCCTACGCCAAGCGCTACATCGCCCAACGCTTTTATCCCTTCATCAACTACCGGATGCCCGAAGCAATCCTCGCCCGCGCCAATCCCATGCGTCGGCGCATCCTCGGTCTGCATGGGATCGGTGCTTACGGTTGACCTCCGGCTCGACGAGGCCCCGGCCGCTTGCTAGCGTCTCACGTATGGGCACTTCTCCCGATCCGCTGCACGGCGTAACTCTCGAAAAACTTCTCACGGCGCTGGTCGCTCACCACGGCTGGGAGGGACTCGCCGACCGCGTCGACGTGCGCTGCTTTAAATTCGACCCAAGCATCAAATCGAGCCTGCAGTTTCTCCGGCGCACGCCCTGGGCTCGCACGAAAATAGAGCAACTCTACGTCGACCTCGTCTCCCGCTCGTGAAGGCTAAGCTCCCGGTCACGCAGTTTGGACTCACCGCTGAGGTGGTAGACGACTGTGCGCGCCTCGTCCTCGCCGGAGACAAGCGAGCCACCACCTCTCTCCTCGCCTCCTATGCATTTGATCGCGAGGCCGTGCCCGTCGTCGGCCAGCGCAGCGTTGTCCACGACCGCCGCCATCGCGCGGTCGCCACCATCGCCGTGACCGCAGTCGAGACGCGGCGATTCTGTGATGTCGACGCCACCTTTGCGGCAACCGAGGGAGAAGGTGACAAGTCCCTCACCTTTTGGCGAAGTGCCCACTGGGAGTATCTGACCCATGAGTGCGCCCGCGTCGGCGTCGAACTCAGCCCTCAGGTCGCGTTGGTATTGGAACAGTTTAAAGTGGTCGAAAAGCACCTCTCCCTCGACCAATTTTGACCCGCCCAGGCGGTCGTCGACCTCCGGGCCAAACAGCGAGATTGCTTCGGAGGGCAAGAATCGGTTATAAGCCCGAGTTCACTCAACCTCACTCAAACGGAATCTCGTTATGAAAAAACTGCTAGCCCTGTTAGTTGCCCTGCTTATTTCGGTCGTGGCCTTCGCGGGCGTCGATCTCAACTCCGCCGACGAGGCGGCCCTTAAGGAAGTGAAAGGGATCGGTAAAATCACCGCCCAGGCGATTATCGCCGAGCGTGACGCCAATGGACCTTTCAAAGATTACGCCGACCTCGCCAAGCGGGTGAAGGGCGTCGGCAAAAAGACGATTGAGAAGCTGAAGGAGGCCGGCATGGACGTCGGATCCGGCGCGGCTTCTGACGAGAAGCCTGAATAATCCTCGAAGCAAACCCCGCCACCAGCTCAAACGCAGCCGACCCCGGCTGTGTTTTTTCGTCCGCTCAGCGCCTCGTCAAGCGCAAACTTCGCGATGCACCTTCACCACGCACTCGCCGATGTAGTCCGCATCCTCCTCGGTGTAGAGCCAGCCGATCGGCAGCGCCACATAGCTCTTGGTCAGCCCTTCCGTCCGAGGAAAATCCTCAACTCGGTAACCCGGCCCGGGCCAATCCTGGTCTCCGGCAAACGGCGATGTTTTCGGATGGTGGGTCAATCCCGTTAGCACGTAGTCGCGGTTGTATTGCGGATAAGTGCCGGTGCGGGCACCGCAATTCACGTTGAGCGCATTCAGCTTCTCGTGAAACGGCGCCACCTGGTCGACGTCCGCAAACATGAGGTAGATCTCAAACCCAAAGTCGCCAGAGGGATCGGGGATCCGTCGCAGGCTCAGGCCGGACAAGCCCGAGACTTTGGCGACCACGCGGGCCTGCAAGGCCCGACACCGATCGCGGATCGCGTTCACCTTCCGCAGCTGGGCCAGCGCCACCGCCCCCGAGATTTCGCTCAAGCGATATTGCCCGCCAGCAAAGGCCGGTTCGTGCGGGGGCACGATGCTCGCGTGGTGGGGGCGATAGTTGCCGAGATCGGACAACCGGACCGCCCGTTCATAAATCCGCCGGTCGCGCGTCACGACCATGCCGCCCTCGCCGCACGTCGCGATCTTGTTGTATTGAAAACTGTAGGTCGCCACATCGCTCCACGTGCCGATCTGCCGGCCGCGGTAAGTCGTGCCGAGCGACTGCGCGCAATCCTCGATCACAAACAGTCCATGGCGATGGGCGATCTTTTGAATTCGCTCCATCTCGGCGGCCACCCCTTGGTAATGAATCACCGATACGGCCTTCGTTCGCGGCGTCATGCGGCGCTCAATCTCATCGGGGTCGAGATTCAACGTGTCGTCCACCTCGCACAACACCGGACGGGCCCCCACTCGCACGATCGCGGTCCAGCACGAGATCCAGCTCCATGCCGGCACGATCACCTCATCGCCGGGACCGATTCCCGCCGCCGCGTAGGCGACCTCGAGTGCCGCCGTGCCGCTGGTCACCGCCAGCGCGTAATCCGTGCCGATGAACTGGCACATTTCTTTTTCCAAACGCGCGACCATCGGCGGGGGTGATTGAGGATCCAATCCATAGTAGCGAAACGGCTCTTTGCGCCGAAGCACATCGAGCACCAAGGCTTCTTCTTCGGGACCGATCGCATTGGCACCGAGACCGGGAACAGGACGGGGACGTAACGTGGCGGACATTGGCCCCATTGTTCCACAAGTTTCCGCAAGCCCGCAAGCACGCAGCGGTTGAATAAACACCCAAATGCACCTTGCCGGAGCGACGACCGAATCCTTTAGTCCTCACCATGACCTCGGCCCCCCGCTGGATGGCGCTGCTCGCGGCCTTCCCCTCCCTCGCCTTTGCTTCTCCCCCCACTGTGCGCGATCTCGGCATCCCCGTCAAAGGCGTCAGTTGGACCCGCCTGCATCCCGGCCAAACCGCCGATGGCCGCGCCTCTCTCCTCGCTTCGATGAGTCAGAACAACGGCGGGTTTTTCGTGATCGCGATCGATTTGGAGACCGGCCACTGCTCCCAGTATCACACCGAAGCCCCGAAGTGTTCCACGTTTTCCCCCGCCTCCTTTCGCTCGCTGCGCACCGGCATGCTCTACGTTTGCTCGGCGTGGGACGGTCATCTGCACCGATTCGACGCGAACCATCCCGAACGCGGCATTGAGGACCTCGGCCGAGTCGACGACATGGCGACGTTCGGCAACGGCATCACCGAGACTCCCGACGGCATGATTTGGATCGGCGCCTATCCCGGCGCGACCCTGAGTCGCTACGATCCGGCGACCGGCGAAATCAAATCATTCGGCCGCATCGTCACCGATGACAAATATCTCTACCCGGTGGCCGGAGCGGATGGCTCGCTCGCGGCCTTCGTCAAAGCCAACCGACCTCGCGTCTTCGCAATCGACCCCTCAACAGGTCGGACCCGCCAGATCGGGCCGACGATCACCGATTCGACCGATCCCGCGCAGCAACTCAAACTCTATCGCGGCACAGACGACTTCCTCTACCTCGAATCTGCCGAGGGCACCGTCCTCCTCGCCGGACTTGAGGCCCACGTCGTCGACCAACCACCGCCGCCGCGGCCCGGCATCGCGGCCACCTACCAACACAATTACCAAGGCCCGCTCGAGATGCCTGGAGGATGGACCGCCGAGTTTGCCGACGCCGACATGAACGGCACCGGTGTGCCCCGCGACCTCGTGCTCACCAATCGCGACCCGGAAGTCACTCCGCGCCATCTCCGTCTCGATTGGGTCGGAGGAGGCAACAATCTCCACGTGATTGGCGAAGGTCCCGACGGCGATCTCTACGGCTCGAGTTATATGCCCAACCGGCTCTTCCACGCCACCCCAGACGGCGCGGTCGTCGAGGATCTCGGCAAGCACAGCTTCGCCGGCGGCCAAGCCTACTCGCTCGCCAACCTCGACGGGAAACTCTACCTCGCCTCCTACCCCGGCTCACGCCTCACCGTTTACGATCCCTCCCGACCGCTCCACTACGGCACCGAGGCCGCGGATAACCCGCGCGACCTCGGTCGACTCGACCGAGTCAGTTATCGCCCCAACGCGCTCGTCACCACTCCCGACGGCCGACTCTGGATGGGATCCGCGCCGGACTACGGGCTGCATGGAGGCACCTTGGTTTGGTATGATCCCCGCACCGGCCAATCGCAATCCCACCGCGCGATCGTGCCCGACACGACTCCAGCGGCGTTGCTCTACCTTCCTGAGCTCAAGCAACTCCTCGTCGGGCTCAGCATCGAAGTCGGCACCGGAGCCACCGTCCGACGTCTCGACGGGGCGTTTGCACTGTGGGATCCTGTGCAGGATCAACTCGTCTGGTCGGGTGATCTCGGCATCCCCGAGATGGCTGATGTCGTCGCCGTCGCGCCCACGAACGACGGCATGGTCTATGCCTTGATCGGTCGCGGCGATCAGATCATGAGCGCGGGGGCGCCGCGAATCGCTCCTCGCCTCGCCCTCATCGACCCCGGCAAGCGCACCCTCGTCTCCCTTTCGCCGCTGCCCGAAGCATTCGGCCCACTTGCGTGGCATGGGCATTTTTCGCTCCGAGTCGGTCCTCGCGGAGAGGTTTACGGCGCCACCGGCTACGCGGTTTTTCGCATCAAATCCGGCACCACCGAAGTCGAACGTATCTGGCAGAATGACGCGCCACCTCCGTTCGCCGAGGATCCGGTCTGGCTCACGCATTCCACGCCTGATGCGATCGACGTGATTGGCCCGATCATCGGCGACCAATTCTACTTCGCCACCGGCTGGCGCCTCCGCGCCCTCACGCTCCCCCAGTGATTATCCTTCGCCGCCGCGGTGTGCTTCGAGAAGTTTATTCCCGCCAGGTAAAGGCGTGACAGAGAGCGACCCCGACCGCATCCGCTTCGTCGAAGGCCAAGGCTCGACCGTGGCCGAGCAAACTCATGACCGTGCGGGCCATCTGTTCCTTGCTCGCCCGACCTGCCCCGACCACCGCCTGCTTTACCCGCAGAGGCGCGTATTCAAACACCGGCAAATCGCGCAAGGCCACCGCCGCGATCGCCGCCCCGCGAGCTGCGCCGAGAATCTGCGCCGTTTGAAAATTCTGCACGTAGATCGTCTGTTCCAACGCCACATGGCGCACCGGAAAATCGTCAAGAAACGACACCACCGCGCGGTGAATTTCGGCCAAGGCCATCGGCATCGAAGACTTCGGCGCCACCTTGACGGTGCGGCAGCGCAGCATCACCGGCTGCCGGCCGGGGGTAAATTCGATCAGCGCCAAACCAGTCCCGCGCAAGCTCGGGTCGACGCCGAGCACTTGACCGCGAAACGGCGGTTTGCTCAGCGACACCGTGGGCGCCGCCTTCGCCCCGGGCACGCTTTGCCCGGCGAGTTTAGCTTTCCACATGTCTCTGACGTTCATCCGTGCCATGATTTGTAGAGCAAATTCAAACCCGCTCCGACCGACAGCAGCAACGCCAAGCTTTCGAAAAGCTGCTGATTGATTTTCTTCAGAATCACCCGGCCAATCAGCGCCCCGGCAAGCACCGCTGGGGCCAGCCAGAGGTTCATGGTCACGCTCGCCGTCGTTACCAACCCGAGGTGGATCATAAACGGCACCTTGAAAAGGTTGATCAGGAGAAAATAATACGCACCCGTGCCCATGTATTCCATCTTCGGGAGCCGCATCGCGAGGAGGTAAATCACCATCAGCGGTCCCGCCGCGTTGGCGACCAACGTCGTGAAGCCCGCGAGAATCCCGATCATCGGCGCAAACCACCATGCGTGCTCCGGCGCAGGGGCCGCGGCCCGCGACCGCCGCACCCCATGCATGACCGTCAACGCCAGCACAATGATGCCGATCATCCAACCCGCCTGTTGGTTGTCGATCCGGTCCATCGCAAAAAATCCGGTCAGCACGCCAAGTGCCGTCCAAGGAAACAACTTCCAGAGCAGTGACCACTGCGCATGACGCCGATAAGAAGCGACGGCCACCAAGTCGGCCATCACCAACATCGGCAACACAAAGCCCGCCGACGCCTTGGCGGGCATCAGGTTTGCAAAAATCACCACCGCAAGCATACCGAGGCCGCCAATGCCCGTTTTGGCCACGCCGATGGCGAGCGCACCGACGATGGCTAAGGCCCATTGCCAGAGTTCAAGCGTCACGCGGTGGCCTCCACGTCGGAATCACTTTCGGCAAACTCGCCGCCCACGACGGAAAAAATCTGCCACCGACCCAAATCCGCCGCCGGCGCCTCGGTGCCAGTCGCGATGATTTGGGACTCCGGATCGATCGCCGCCCAGTATCGCCGACGCCGCTCCGGGTCGAGTTCGCCCAGCACGTCATCGGCGAGCAAGACCGGTCGCACACCCGAGCACGCATGAACCCAAGCCGCTTGCGCCAACCGCAGTGCGATCACCAACGAACGCTGTTGCCCCTCCGACGCAAAATCCTTCGCCGGCAGATCCTCCACCACAAAGTCAAAGTCGTCGCGATGCGGCCCATTCATCGTCGCGCGGAACTGGCGATCGCGCGCCCGGCCCCGCTTCCACTTTTCCATCCACGAAGCCCCCTCGGTGCTATCAAAATTTGGCCGATAGGTGAGCCCCGCCTTTTCGCCGCCGGGAGCTAGTTGACCGTAGGCTTGCGCCATCCGCTCACCCAACTCGATCAGCCCAGCGCGCCGCCGCGCGACCAACTCCGCCGCCGCGGGCGCAAGAATCTTCTCAAAGGCCGACAATTCGTCGTCCCACGCATTGCGGCCCCGGCCGTCGCCTCCGGCGGTCGACGGCCGTTTGAGTAGGCTGTTCCGCTCGCCCAAGGCCTGGTGATACGTCTGCAAGAGCCGCAAGTAGTCGGCATCCATCGCCGCGAGGGTCAGGTCGAGCCATCGCCGACGGGACGATGGCGCTCCTCGGATCAGCAGCAAATCCTGAGAGGAAAAAACTACCGTCGGAAACCGACCCAGATGGTCCACAAGACGCGTCACCCGGTCCTCGTCGCACCACAATTCCCGACCTTCAGCCTTCAGTTTGACGGTCAGTTGCGTGTCGCCCAGTTGCTCATGCTCGACCTCACAACCAATGCCGGCTTCGCGCTGACCCTGGGCGATCAGCAATTTTGCCTCGGCCGTGCGGAACGAGCGCAGTGCCGTCAAAAACCCTGCGGCCTCAAGCAAATTCGTTTTCCCTTGGCCGTTCGCCCCGAGCAGAAACGTTTGCCGTCCCCGCAACGTCAGTTTCGCCAACGCAATGTTGCGAAAATTCTGAACGGTGAGCTGACGCAAGCGCATGACCAGCCAGTAGCGGGTAACAGGGAGGGTGTAGCGAGTAGAAAATACCCGCGTTGGGCCTGCAAAATGCTCGCTACCCGCCGCGGCCTTCCCACTACTTTCCTGTCATGACATTTGAAGCCTCGCTCGCCGAATCTGTTCGCACCTTGCAAGCGCTCGCCGCCATCCGCCCGGCGATCGACACCGCCGCGGGGCTGATCCTCCACACGCTGCGGCATGATAAGAAACTTTTGATTTGCGGCAACGGTGGCAGTGCGGCCGAGGCTGCCCATTTCACGACCGAGCTCGTCGGCCGTTACCAAAAAAACCGCTCGTCGCTCCCCGGCCTTTGCCTCTCTGCCGACGGCTCCCTCGTGACCTGCATTGGCAACGATTACGGCTACGAGCAAGTCTTCGCCCGTCAGATCGCCGGGCTCGCCCGCCCGGGGGATCTCGTGGTCGCGCTAACCTCCAGCGGAAACTCAGCTAACATCATTGCCGCCCTGCAGGAAGCGAAAACCCAAAGCCTCCCCAGCATCGCGTTTCTCGGCCGCGGCGGCGGCAAGGCCAAGGGACTCGCCACCTGCGATTTGATCATCCCGAGCGAGAGCGGCGCCGCCTGCCAGGAGGCCCACCTTTTTCTTATCCACCACTTCTGCGAGCTGATCGACGCCGAGTTCGCCTGAGCCGCCCGGTTTTTGTGGCTTGCGGACACCCCCTTGTCGAGGTTCGCTCTCCCTTCCATGAGCAACGAATCAACAGCAGAACAAGCGATCATCAAGACCAGCTACGGCGACCTGACCATTTCGTTTTGGTCCGACGTCGCACCCAAAACCGTGGCCAACTTCAAGAAACTGGCGGGGGCCGGATTCTACAACGGCACCGCGTTTCACCGGATCATCAAGGGATTCATGGTTCAGGGTGGCTGCCCCAACACCAAAGCCGGCCAGACCGGCATGCCCGGCACCGGTGGTCCCGGCTACCAGATCGGGGCGGAGTTTAACGAGAAGTCCCACGTGCGCGGCGTCATTTCCATGGCGCGCTCGGCCAGTCCTGACTCCGCGGGCTCCCAGTTCTTCCTCTGCCACGGCGACGCCAAGTTCCTCGATCGTCAATACACCGCCTTCGGCCAACTTTCCGCCGGCGACGACGTCCTCGAACGCATCGCCACCATCCCGACCAAGAGCAACGGCGGCAGCGAGAAGAGCACCCCAGTCGAGCGCATCGAAGTGACCAGCGTCGAGATCGTCGCCGCGTCCTGACGCGACTCCTCTCTGTCTCTTTCATTCTTCAAACGGCTCCCACCAAGGGGGCCGTTTTTTTGGGGCGTTTCCCGTCGCGGCGACGATCTTAATCCTCGTCGGCCAATCGCCGCTTCAAGGTCGTCAGCAAGATTAGATCAGCCCCATGCTCGGGCGGCGCGCCCTCGAGCGCGGCCACCATTTGACGACTCGTCTTGAGATCGCCCACTCGCCACCGAACGATGGCCAACGCAAGGTAGATGCGCCGCAGGTCGGCGACCTTGGAAACATTCCGCTGGATCCGATTGATATTTTCAATCCTCGGCTCACCCGCAAACGCCTCGGTAAAGGCCAGCAATTCGTAGGCCTCCGGGCTAATCTGGACTCAGATCGAGCGCCTTCGAGAGCGCGCTGCGCAACTCGTCGGCCATCGCCGGAGGAAATCGGAAATCCAATCGCCCGTTTCCGATCGTGTCATCCAAGGTCTGCTGCACACTTTGGACGTGAACAAACGGGTTCTCGCTCCCCCGCGTCGGCCGCCTGTCGCCACCGTTTGCGCGCCTCCCAAAGATCGCCGTCGCGCCAAGCAATGCTCCCCAACACCTCAACCACTCGCGGCGCTTGAGGATATTTCTCCGCCATCGCTAACAGGCGGTAAGCAGTGTCCCCCCACTGCTGGGCAATCCACTCCAATTCGATCAACGCGCAGTCGAGTAACTGTGGATCGGCAGGAGCAAAAGTGAGATCAAGGTCGACAGGTGGAGAGTCGGTTTCGCCTTTATAGAGATAGAACCGCCCCCCGTTGAGGTAACGAGTCAGCTCCCGATCCATCGTTGCGTAGTCCACACCGAACGCCTTTTGAAAGCGCTCGGGATCACTCAATTCCGGCGCGGACTGGAGCGAGATCAGGCGGCCCACCCCAGCGCTAAAGTCGTATTTCGATTTACCGCACAACATGAAGTGCACCAAGGCCCACGACTGCGCATAGAAAATCCCTTGGCGAAATCCTTCATTATAATCGGTCGAGGTCAGACCGATCCGAGCCAAATCCTCCGCAGCCATGCGCCGCGAACGCCGTAGAAATTCAACATGCTGGTCCAGCGGCGTCCCGAGGATCACCAGCCCTTTCTTCATGCGAAACGTGGAGTAAAACTCCGCCAGGCCCTCATTGAGCCAAAGGGGCAAGGTTAGGCCCCGCATCGAGAAAATCTGGTGCACATACTCATGATAGATCGTGCGCTGCGCCTCGTCTCGATCCCGGCCCAAACGCACCGCGATATAGGCCCGATCGGCACCGCCCACGAAGTAGCCGGCGAGCTTTTTCGCCTTGCCGTTGAAGAGCGGTTGGAACGGTTCAAAATCGCGCTCCGAGCGAAATGCCACCACGCGGGTGATCGGCTCGCGGCCCGGAGGCAGTTTCAGACCAGAAAGCAACATGGCTCGAAATTCTTCCAAGTCGGTGAGCACCTCGCGCGCCTCGCTCACCGCAGCATTGCTATAGAGTTCAAAGTGGGCGGTCCTTGCCGCCACCCACTCACTCTTTGCCATCAGACCGCTGACCAAACCGCCCAACCACAACGCCGACGCGATGATATAA
>Ga0105050_10002487_pt1 | contig 26298 bp, 18 predicted proteins | sample FRY01_FD_78088 | JGI IMG/M metagenome (GOLD analysis project Ga0105050, IMG submission 78088) | Freshwater microbial communities from Lake Fryxell liftoff mats and glacier meltwater in Antarctica - FRY-01 | ecosystem: Environmental > Aquatic > Freshwater > Ice > Glacier meltwater ...
CATTTTAAATCTCCAACAAAGTGGTCAATATTTCATCAATCACTTTTGACATTCGTTGTAAATCAAGTGTTTAAAGCGTGTCCGTATCGTGGTGATAATTGAAATTTCTATAAAACGAAGTATCAGTTATCATCAAAGCGCTAATTCCAAAATGCCAATAATTGCGATGATCTGAAAAGTCAATTCCAGGTATAGATCTCGGTGCTTTGAATTTTTTTGTTTTTACAGAAGCTTTCCTTTTCATCTTAGAACTGAATTTTCGAGCAAATTCACCTGCGTGCATTTTATTGACTAAAGTGATATAATTTCCTCTTCCACCGTAAAAAAGTTTAAGCAAGCCAATAGGGTAAGTTTGGGTGTTTTTTTCATCTTTAAAATAGGCAATCATTTCCAAAGAAATCATTCCATAAACGTTCTCTTTTTGGTTTACTAAAGATTTCGCATGCACAAAACTTCCCATAAATTCAGTGCGATAATAAGGCGGTTCTTCCAAGGTGTAAGCAACTAAATCTATCCTGTTTTTAAGTTTTTTCCCTTTAAGTTGTCGTGCCAATTCCAATAAACCAATGACACCACTTGCATTATCGTCGGCTCCTTCTTGATTGCCACAAACGTCATAATGAGCGCCAACAACGATTCTTTTTATATTTTCAGTACCAAATGAACAGATTACATTTTTATAAATTTTTCCTTCCACTTCAAATTCTTGATAGAAAACACTGTCTGAATAATGTGAAAAATCAGAGTGAATGTAAGAAGCAATAGCATTGAGTTGTTCCAAGTTTCTGTAGTTCCGAAATTCCTTTGTTTTGGTGATAGTTAAGAAGTGCTTTTTTATTAAAGCAGTATCGCTTTTTTGTGCAGAGACATTCAGCAAAAATCCAATAAATAGGAGGGAAGTAAAAAAGGGATGAATGGCTCGAATCATAAATTTAGTTGATTTGCGATATGTGAAAAGCTAACGGAAATATAGGGTAAAAATTGAAAACTTGTCTAAAAGAGTAAAATTTTTTTTGTATCGATTCATCCGTCAGTTGATTTTTTATAAATTTGAATTGATTGAGAAGTAGACAAGCGAAAAATTCCTTCTGAAAATGAATTTAACCACCTCAAAAATTTATTTGCATTATTTGAGAGCTGAATTGTGATAACTTACTAAATTTATGAATTCAAAAGTCTAAAATATAATTCTATGGAAGAATACGGAAAAATCCTATTATTTGCAATGCCCACTTTTTTATTTTTTATTTTTCTAGAAAAGGTTTATGGCTTGTGGAAAGGTAAAGATTACATGCCTTTCGACGATGCAATTTCAAGTTTAAGTTCTGGAATGAGTAATGCTGTGAAAGATGTGCTTGGCTTGTCGATTAGCATTATTAGTTACGCTTGGTTAGTCGAACACGTTGCAATTATCCAAATCAAGGAAACTGTTTTACTTTATGCAATTGCATTTATTGTGATTGATTTTTACGGATATTGGTCGCATCGTTTTGACCATAAAATCAATTTCTTTTGGAATGAACACGTAATCCATCACAGTAGTGAGGAGTTCAATCTAGCCTGTGCTTTACGCCAATCTGTTTCTGGGATTTTTAAATTTTTTAATTTTATGTTGATTCCTGCTGCCCTCGTCGGTGTTCCAGTTGAAATTATCGCAATCGTTTTGCCTTTACATTTGTTTTTACAGTTTTGGTACCACACACGTCATATTGGAAAACTAGGGTTTTTGGAATACATCATTGTAACGCCTTCCCATCACCGCGTTCACCATGCAATGAATAAGGAATATATGGACAAAAACTTGGGACAAATATTCATTTTTTGGGATAAACTGTTTGGAACTTATCAAGAAGAATTGGAGGAAGTTCCGCCTGTTTACGGAATTACGCGACCTGCGAAAACTTGGAACCCGTTCATTATCAATTTTCAACATTTATTTTTATTGGGAAAAGATGCTTGGCTCGCTCCTCGAATAATTGATAAATTTAGAATTTGGATTATGCCAACTGGTTGGAGGCCCGAAGGATTGGAAGAGAAATATCCAATTGATAAAATTATGGAAGTGTCTGAGTTTAGCAAGTATAAAACGGAATTGCCACAGCCGCTTTTCATTTGGGTTGTAGTGCAGCTTTTTGTCACTTTAGCTTTCGTTTCACATTTATTTTCCTCGATTGGCGCAATTCAAGTTCCAGGTGTTTTTATTTATGGATTTTATATTCTTTTCACCATTTACTGTTTCACGGATTTAATGGATAGGAATCGCTTGAATTGGCTTCTTGAATTAACGCGCTTAGGCTTCGTTGTTGGTTTTTATTTTGTTACAGGAACGTGGTTTGGCCTAGGAAATTTAGTCGTTGCTTTGGTGATTGTTTACCAAATAGTTTCCTTACTCTTTAGTTTGAAATATAGTCAGGTGGATTCAAAAGTGTTGATAAAAGTTGAGAAACTAAGTCATTCCAAGCATTTCAACAAAACAACCGTAACATAAGTGGTATCTTGATTTTGTTCAACCTTTAAATTTGTAAGAAAATTAAGAACATGAAAATAGTAACTGTAAATGCTGTCACGAAAAGAGAAAAATACAATACGCTAATTTCAAGTGCAACGAATCAATTAATTGTGGACGAACCACTTGAAGACGGTGGCTCAGATTTAGGTTTTTCACCGATGGAGTTGCTAGCAGGTGCATTGGCATCATGCACTTCGATTACTTTAAGAATGTATGTCAATCGTAAAGAATGGGACATTGACGAGTTAAAAGTGGATGTTCAACTGTCTCGAGATACGGCAACAAATTCGGCAAGTTTTAAGTGTTCAATTAGTTACATTGGAAATTTGGAGCAAGTTCAAATTGACCGACTTTTGACAATAGCAAACGCTTGTCCAGTTCATAAAACGTTGAGAGGTACGATAAAAATAGAATCAGAGATTATATCTTAACCTATAACACATTATGCTATTAATTCGTTGAATCGGCCAAGAACTTTCTTTTAAAGCTTTCGCAACTACTAATTTCCCTTCATTGTATTTATCCAACCAAACGAAAAGCAGAGGAGAGTGAAAGTCGATTATTTGCAGTTTTACTAACTAGTAGGGTTATTACATAGAGATTTCAATAGTACATTTATTCATATTTTTCAATCACCAATCTAGATAACAAATAGCTAACTGTACTTTCTGCACCTTGGTTTAGATTTGTTTGGAGTTCTTCTAATCCGTCGTAGCAACCGCCAGTGCTTGGGTTATAAATAATTTGATGTAAGTGATTTTCTCCTAAAAACCAATTAAAAGCTATCCTCATTTTTGCTAAATAGTCGCTGCTTTGATATTTTTTATAAAAGGTATGTAGCGCCAAAATCGTATAGGCAATTTCAATGGGTTGTTCACCAAAATGATTTTTATCTTTGCCTTTATGGTGCCAGCCTTTGTTTGAAATCACATTTATTTTATCCTCTTTGAACGTGGTACTTAGTAGAAAATCAAAGGATTTATGTGCTACATCTTTAAACAGTTCACTTTTGGTACATTCGCTAGCTAATAGCATTGCTTCGGGTAGAAGAGCATTCGCATAAGTTAAGTATTCTTCAAACCATTGCCAATCTTCGGTTGAAACTCCACGGTATTTTGACACCAAGTTATCGGCTAATTGCGTAATTAATTCTAGTATAGTTTCGTCTTTTTTGAAACGGTAATAGTAGTATAACCCTTTGATACAAAAAGCAATAGCACGTGGTGATTGTAAGTTTGAAATCGTTGGATTGCTTTTTTGAATGCTGCTTCAACTTGTGCTTGTAGGTTAAAATCTAGAAATTGTTTTAAAGATAGAAACTCTCCCAAAGCCCAAATTGCTCTGCCGTTAGCATCTTCTAGGTTTTCATTACTGTTTTTGTCAAAAAATAGTTTGTCTGTCGTTACGTAATTTAAGAATGAGCCGTCATCTTTTTGGCAAAAGAGTATGTAATTTAAGTAAATGTTGATAAGTGGTAAATCACTGAATTTCCCTGTTAATTCAAAGTGTTTAGCTACTGCAATCAAAGCTCTTGCATTGTCGTCAATTGTGTAACCTGACGTTAAATCAGGTTCTGACACTTTAGCAAATTGAATCATACCAAAATCGGTAGTCATTCGTTTGAAGTGTAGTAAATTGATTGGTGGAATCTTGTAATTCAATTGGAAATTTGTATTTTGCAAGAGCTTTTTTGCAATACTTATATGAGCAATCGCTGCATTTTGCCACGCAGTCGGACTGATTCTATATAAGGCGTTTAAGCGTTTCTCTTCCATCATTTCTGGATTAGAAAGCATTAGAATTGTAGCGTCAGCCAATTGATTGGCATCACCAAAATCAAAGTTGATACCCGCGCCATCTAGTAATTCTAATGAATGTGGAATGGGAGTGGAAATCACGGGACAACCAGCAGAAAGGGCGTAAACCAAGGTGCCACTTACGGCTTGTTGTGGGTCTTTTGAGGTGAAAAAATATAAATCAGTACGGAGTAAGTATTCTAGCAATACATTGAGCGATAGGTATTTATTAATAAATAAAACATGTTTTTCAATTTTCAGTTCTTTCACCTTTTCTTGCAACAGATTGCGGTATTTTTCTCCTTCATGACAAACTACCTCGGGGTGCGTTTTGCCAATGATTAAATATAAAACGTTCGGAAATTGCGCTGTTATTTTTGGTAATGCTTCTAACGCAGTTTCAATTCCTTTTCCTTCACTGATTAAGCCAAAAGTTGATATAATGAATTTCCCATTGAAAGGAACGTCTTCTTTTTCATTGAGTCGTAAGGGTTTAATAAGGTGTGTTCCATGAGGAATAACCGTAACTTTTTCTTCGGGAATTTGGTATTCTTCTCTTAAAATTTTTTCAGAAAGTTGCGTCATTACAATCACTTTACTTGAGAATTCAACTATTTTTTGGACTACAATTTTTCGCTTTGAGTCGGGCTGTTTCAATACCGTGTGGAAGGTTGTAATTACAGGTTTTTCAATCCAATCTAAAAAATCAATAATGTATTCCCCTAAATCGCCATCAAACAATCCGAATTCATGCTGTAAGTAAACTATTTTAATCTTTTCGTCCAAATTAATTTCTAAAGCTAATCTTTTGTAATCTTCTATCAGCCATGTTTTTAAAAAATAATTTACTTCGTGTGGATATTCTAATAGCACGTCTTTTTTCCTCAAAGCGCATACGTTGACTGTAAAACTGTCCGTGTATTTATCTTCAATTGCTTTGATCAAATCTTGACTGTAAGTCGCAATTCCGCATTTTCTGGGAGGAAAGGAAGTAATTATTAGTATATTATCCGCTTGCATTTTCTTAAATTTTATTTGCTAATAATTCGGTGATTAATTCTTTCAAACTTAGAGAAGCAACGGCAATTCGTTTGTCAGCAGCACCATAGTAAATGTAAAGCGTATCATCAAAAAGTGAAGTTCCAGTTGGAAAAACAACATTGTTAACGTAGCCACTTAATTCCCAAGGCAATTCGGGAATAAAAAGAGGATAAGGCAACCTTGCTATTTCTTTCGACGGATCTTTTAAATCCAGTAAAGCGGCACAAGCACAGTATTGATAACCAATAGAAGTATCGTGAACGCCGTGATAGATTAATAGCCAGCCAGCTTTGGTTTCAATAGGTGGGCATCCACCCCCAATATACCCAATTTCGTGTTTGTATTTGGGTGTCATTAAAATATGCTCGTTGAAATGCAAAAAATAATTGTTCCAAAATTCGGTTGTCAAATCTACTATGCTATTTACTTTAACTATTTGAATGTCGGGACGTATTCTGTGCAAGAATGTAAATTTACCATCAATTGTTTTTGGAAAAAAAATTACATTCTTATCCCAAAGAAGCATTTTTTTGTTTGGGTTATTTAAGACATTGTTATGAACATGAAATCGCTCATATTTCTCATTAAGATGCCCACTGCACTCAGCCAAACGCTTAAATCCCTCATAACTTATTTGAGGTACAATTATTCCATGTCTCTCAAAATCAACTAAATTATTGGATGTCGCAATAGAACCTAGCGCATTTACTCCATCATAAGCACAGTAAGTTAAATAATAAAGGTCATCTATTTTTACAATTCGAGGATCCTCAATACCATGAATTTCATCGTCGGTATTTGGAACAAGAAGAGGTTCTTTTTTTCTTTCAACAACTTTGAGAGGACCGTCTAGTTTTGCATAACCAATCGTAGAAAAGTTGCCTTTCCGAACCGCACGGTAAAATATATGTACTTTGTTTCCTTCTTGAAGAATCGCAGGATTCAAAACACCTTCATTTTCAAACTCCAGTTCAGTTTCTTTAAGGATAATACCCTCTTTTTTAATTGTTACCATTTTCTTTAGCTTATTTTTAGTATTTATTATAGCTTTTTTTAATGTTAGGTTTTCAAGAAGTACTATTTAATAGTTCACCATTATTAGAATTTCACTGCCAATTTTGTAAAACTTCGAGATAGGTCAAAATTGCTGAAATTCTTACGGATAATATTTACATAAGTAAGGAATTGAATTGTAAAATTCCCACTTTTTACTCCCAATGAAATTTTTGTAAATCGAATGAGGGAGCTTTGACAAAACACAAAAGCAAAAGTCAAACTTTAATGAGAAAATGAAACGATAGATTTAGCAGTAGTTGATAATTAATGACTATTCATATTGCCTTTTGACACTTGTCTTTCAACTATTGTCTAGTCATTGTAGCTGTTGCTTATTTACTACTTCGTAAGTATTTAAACAACCTTCAAATAAATCTCAGTAAATTGTTTACCTACTTCGGTATAGCTGAAATGCTTAATTGCGTAAGCACGGATTGCTGATGAATTGAAATTTCCAGGATTTTGCACAAATGAAATGACAGCGTCTCTCAACGCGTTTTCATCACCTGGTTCAACTAGAATCCCATTGATAACATTGACGTGTTCTGGAATACCATTGACATTAGAAGTCAGAACAGGCTTACCACACATCATAGCTTCGGCAATCACGCAAGGAAAATTTTCATAATTACTAAACATCAATAAGGCATGACTATCTTTAATCAGATTTGCTACTTCAATTGTTGTTTTTGTACTGTGAAAAGTTATTGAATTTGTTACCATTAATTCATTTGCTAATGTTTTTGCATAGTCGATATCACCATCGCTAACAATATCCAAAGTCACTTGTGGAAACGCGATTTTTAATGAATTCATAACGCGAATCATTCCAGAAAGATTTTTGATGGAATCAACACCAGTTGAAATATGAATTAATTGAACTTTGTCTAAAATCGCTTTTGGCGTTTCCGTAAATAACTGTTCATCCACAACATTTGAAATAATTCCAAACTTAGATTTAGGACTCAGTTTTTGCATGCTTCTCATCAAATTCTGACTTACAGGTAAAACGTAAGCAGCATTTCGAATTACTATTTTACTCAACTTCAAAATTGGGATTGGGTATGCATGATTACTATCAACATGAAATCCGCTAGAGTTCTCTGTAATGACGTAAGGTATTTTAAAACGCCATTTCAACCAAAGTGCCCAAATCCCTAAAGGGTAAACGATGTTCAAATGAACAATGTCTGGTTTTCCAAATAACTCTTGAACGCGTTTGTAGCCTTTTTTGAATGCTTTTCTATGTGAAAAATAATTTTTTACTAATCTAAAGGGCTTAAATCCTGTTGCTTTCTTCGGGTAATAAATCACTAGTTCATGTAATAAATCTGATTTATTTTCTTGCATTCTGATTGTTTTCTCTTCCGTTGAAGGAAAAATGGCAAGCGCAATAACATCGTTATACCTTGCTATAGATTCAGCATGTTTTTGGACGAAGTTCCCTAAAGTTGGTTTTAAATCATTGGGATACCAAGAACAAATGGTAAGTACTTTAAATTTCTTGGAAATCATTTATTAAACTAGATTTTTCTCAAAAACACTCACCACTTGCGTCACCGCAAAATCAATTTCTTCTTTAGTTGTATAACGTGAAAAGGAAAAACGTACATTTGGTCGTGTCGTGTCCGCATTGATTCCTTCCAAAACATGAGAACCTTTTGCCGCACCTGAGGAGCAAGCACTTCCACCACTGACTGCAACACCCTTTAAGTCTAATGTAAACAATAACATTCCAGATTTTGGTGATGGAGGAAAACAAACATTCAAAACGGTGTAAAGTGATTTTTCAGGATCTGTTTCACCATGAAAATAAAGGTCAGAAAAATGAGCTTTTAATTGTTCAATCATGTGATTTTTTAAGCCTTGCACTTTATTTTGATGACCCTCAACATCCGTGTAAGCCAAGTCTAGCGCTTTTGCTAAACCAACAATTCCATATAAATTTTCAGTTCCACCACGTAAACCGCGTTCTTGAGCGCCACCATGAATGAAGGCACCAACTTTTATTTTACCGTTTACATATAAAAATCCAATACCTTTTGGTCCGTGGAATTTATGCGCAGCGCAAGCTATAAAATCAATACCTAATTCTTGTAAATCAAATGCGTAATGTCCCATTGTTTGAACCGTGTCAGAATGAAAATACGCCTGATGTTGTCTGCATAAATCTGCCACTTTTTTCAAAGGTAGTAAAGTGGAAATTTCGTTATTGGCGTGCATCAAAGAAACTAAAGTTGGTTTATTTTCGATTAGAAGTTCCGTTAAATGCGCTAAATCTACATTTCCTTTAGAATCAATATTAACATAAACTAGTTCAATTTCCTCCGTTTTTTTTAAATATTCCACAGTATGACCAACGGCGTGATGTTCAATTGTTGTTGTAATAATTCGTGTCACACCCAATTCGGAAATAGCGGTATGAATTGCCATATTATCTGCTTCCGTCCCTCCAGAGGTGAAAATAATTTCTGAAGCTTTACACTTTAAATGTGCTGCAATCGAACGACGTGAAGTTTCAATGAGTGACTTTGCATTTCTACCGTAAAAATGAGTGGAAGATGGATTTCCAAAGTTGTCCATTAAAACGGGCAACATAGCTTTAACAACTTCTGGAGCGATTGGAGTAGTGGCAGCATTATCGAGATAAACACGCATTTAATTTTTTTTAGCGAAGGTACAAAAATTAATTTGCGACTAGATTGAAGGATTAATTTTAAATTTTTTTTAAAAAATTACCTGTCCTATTATTTTTGTTACTTAACTGCTTATTTTACAATAAGTTTAAACCAACCTAAAACAATATATTTTTAGTTGATTCTAATTAAAAATATATTTCTATTTTTAAAAAAAAACGTACTATGAGGAAATTATTTGCAGTATCATTTCTATTTTTAGGAATACAATCTTCTGTCATTGGACAAGGAGGCGGAGGAACAGTTACACTTGGACCAGAACTGAAAGACATTAAATATGGTTTTTTAGATCAGATAATTGGTGTTGATGATAACGGTTTTTACGCCAGTCGATTAGCCATGGTAAGAAGAGGATTATTGTTTTCTAGAGAATTTACGTTGGAAAGCTACAATTTGAATATGGAAAAAACGAATTCAGTTCCATTGGATATTAATAGCAAGGAGAAAAGAGTGATTCACAACAATGAATTCATGTTAACCCTTAATAATAAACTTTACTCTTTTGATTCCAAAATGGATTTAAATACAAAGTTGAATACATTAAAACTAAACGAAATCAATAAAAGCACATTGGGATATAATGGCGATGAAAAAAATTTAGCAGAAATGTCTTTTGAAGATCAAAGTCGCTATAATGTTGGGAGTTTTAAACATTCACTTTCGTTAGATAGTTCAAAGTTATTGGTCGCTTTCGAATTACCTTTTGAAAAAGGACAACCAGAGAAATTTGGCTTTAAAGTTTTCGATGATAACTTAGAAGAATTATGGAATTATGAAATCGAGTTACCTTATAACGACGACCTTTTTGACTTTATGAGTTTTGAGGTTAGTAATGAAGGGAAAGTTTATTTACTCGGGAAAATATATGAAGATGTTCGGTTGGAGAGAAAAAAAGGAGAGATCAACTACAACTATCATTTATTTATCTATTCAAAAGAAAAAAAGTTTGAAACTGAAATTAAGTTAGACTCGAAAGGTAAAATTCTAAACGAAATATTTTTAACCATCAATAATACCAATCAAGTTTCTTGTATCGGATTGTATGCAAATGAATTAAAAAAACCGAGTGTTGGGTCATATTCCATTCAAATTGATTCAAAAACTCAAAAAGTGCTAAGCGAAAACTTTAAAGAATTCAAAGAAATTGATGAAGTTGTAGAGGTAAGCGACGAAAGTGAGGAAAAAAGTGATAAAAAGAAGGAGAGAGAAGAAAAAGTAAAGTATAGAAACTATGATTTAAGGCAAATCAATCATAAAAAAGATGGCGGGATGATTTTAGTTGCTGAACAATATTATCTTGAAATAGTAACCAAAACAACTACTAATGGTAGTGGCGGAACATCTACAAGTACATCTTACCATTACCATTATGATAATATTTTAGTTTTAAATATTGATAAAAATGGAAATTTCATTTGGCAGAAAATAATTAAGAAAAATCAAGAAACAATTAATGATGACGGCAGATATTCCTCTTTTGCGTTAGGGCTTAAGGACGAAAATTTGGTATTTATTTATAATACAACTGAGTTCAATAAGAAAAAAAATGGCGAGGATAGTAGATTTTATAAAAAAAATAACTTCTACAAAAATCTATCAATTGTTACTTTAGATAAAAAAGGTAATCTTTCTGAAAAAGTAAATGTATTAGACAGGGTTGAATCCAAAGTGGTTATTTGCCCTAAAAAAGCAGAACAAATTTCAAAAAATCAACTCATAATTTTTGGTGTAGGAAAAAAAACAAATCGTTTTGGCATGCTTACTTTAGATTAACTTTTGCCAAAAGATAGAAGTTCAACTTAAAGATAAAAAGAAAACGGAAGTGGAGGTTTTCAACTTTCACTCTTATTGAGCCTAGCAAAGGTTAAATTTCAACACTTCACTTTTAATTCTCTGCCCACTAATTTTAACTAATTTCTATCTTTGCACCCAATAATTAAGATAAATGGAATACAATTTTCAATCGATAGAGCAGAAGTGGCGCAAAAAATGGGCAGAATTAGGAACTTTTAAAGTAAGCGAGGATTTGACGAAAGAGAAATTTTACGTCTTAGACATGTTCCCGTACCCTTCAGGTGCTGGCTTGCACGTTGGTCACCCACTTGGTTACATCGCTTCGGATATTTATGCGCGGTACAAACGCTTGCAAGGCTTTAATGTTTTGCACCCGATGGGCTACGATTCTTTTGGTCTCCCTGCCGAACAATATGCCATTCAAACAGGGCAACATCCTGCAATTACTACAGATGAAAATATTGTACGTTATCGGGATCAATTAGATAAAATAGGTTTTTGCTACGATTGGTCACGTGAAGTGCGCACTTCTTCACCTGAATATTACAAATGGACACAATGGATTTTCAAGCAATTATTTGATTGTTACTACGACAACACCAACAATAAAGCAGAACGCATATCAACACTAATTGCCGCTTTCGAAACCGAAGGAAATGCCGCTATAACTGCATGTTCAGATTGCGAAACGATTTTTACAGCTGCGGAATGGAACGTATTTTCTGTGAAAGAAAAAGAAACGATATTACAAGAATACCGCTTGGCTTATTTAGCTGATTCTTGGGTGAATTGGTGTCCAGCTTTAGGAACTGTTCTCGCAAATGATGAGGTGGTAAACGGTATTTCTGAACGAGGTGGCCACCCTGTTGAACAAAAATTAATGCGCCAATGGTCTATGCGAATCAAAGCGTACGCTGAACGATTATTGAAGGGACTAGAAACTGTCGACTGGACTGATTCCATTAAAGAACAACAACGGAATTGGATTGGAAAATCACAAGGGTGTAGCGTGAGATTTCAAATTAGTAGATTGCAGATTGCAGATTCCGAATTACAGATCGAAGAAGATTCTAATCTACAATCGACCAATCTGCAATCTGCAATCAATCCACAATCTGCAATTGAAATTTTCACAACCCGTCCCGATACCATTTTTGGAGCCTCTTTCATGGTTTTGGCTCCAGAATTAGAACTAGTTCAAACCATTACCACCAGCGGACAACGTGCTGATGTGGAGGCGTATATTAAGGCTGCTTCCTTGAAATCTGAGCGCGATAGACAGTCAGACGTTAAAAATATTTCTGGTGTTTTCACTGGCGCATTTGCTGTTCATCCGTTTACAGGTGAGGAAATTCCGATTTGGATTGGCGATTACGTTTTGGCTTCTTACGGAACAGGAGCAGTGATGGCAGTTCCTTGTGGCGACCAACGCGATTGGGATTTTGCGAAGCATTTTAACTTGCCGATTAAAAATATTTTTCAAGACACTGACATTTCCAAATCGGCTTACGTGGAGAAAGATGCAATCATTGCAAATTCTGATTTTTTAAACGGAATGGAAGTAAAAGTGGCGATGAAAAGAGCCATTCAAATCATTGAAGAAAAAGGAATTGGAAAAGGCAAAACAAATTTCCGCTTGCGCGATGCTGTCTTTTCTCGTCAGCGCTACTGGGGCGAACCGTTCCCTGTTTATTACAAAGATGAATTGCCATATTTGGTGGATGACCAACATTTACCGATTGAATTGCCAGAAGTAGATAAATATTTACCTACTGTTGATGGTGAGCCGCCTTTAGCTCGTGCTGAAAAATCAGCTTGGAATTATTCTGAAGGCGACCGTATGGAATTCAACACAATGCCAGGATGGGCGGGAAGTTCGTGGTATTTCTTACGCTATTTAGATCCGAAAAATGAAAATGAATTCGTGAGTCGTGAAAAAGTCGACTATTGGAAAAATGTAGATTTATACATCGGTGGTTCAGAACACGCAACAGGACATTTGTTGTACGCGCGTTTCTGGACAAAATTCCTTTTCGACCAAAGCTATATTCCATTTGACGAGCCCTTCAAAAAAATGATCAATCAAGGGATGATTTTAGGAAGAAGTAGTTTTGTGTATTCATTAAGAACCGTCATTGGCGGAATTTATGAATCTGGCGATTTAAGAGAAATTTTACCTCATTCAATAATTCCTCAATTTTACATTTCAAATACTAAAAAAAGTATAATTGATCAATACTTTAAACTATCGCCTGAAGTTCTTAGTGAAATAGCTGAAATATCTGAAAAATTTCAACAATTAAAATCAGAATTAGAGAATAAAGCAGATGAAATTACAAACCGACTTAACGGCGAAGGAATCTATAAGGGGAAAGTTCAGTTTCTTCCTGATTTTAGTTCATTTCCTATTCATGTAGATATTAATCATGTTGAAAATGACGTTCTTAATTTAAAAGAATTAATACTTAATCAACCAATATATAATTCTGCTGAATTTATCCTTGAAGAAAATGGAGATTATATCTGTGGAAGCGAAGTCGAAAAAATGTCGAAATCCAAGTATAACGTCCAAACGCCCGATGAATTGGTAGATAAGTTTGGAGCTGATACATTGCGTATGTACGAAATGTTTTTGGGACCCTTGGAACAAAGCAAACCTTGGGACACTAAAGGAATCACAGGGGTACATGGTTTTTTGAAAAAATATTGGCGTTTATTTCATATTAACGGTCAATTTAAAGTTAGTGAACTAGAAGCGACCAAAGATGAATTGAAAACTTTGCATAAAACCATTAAAAAATTGCGCGACGATTTAGAACGTTTTTCATTCAACACAGGCGTTTCTTCATTTATGATTTGTGTCAACGAATTGAGCGAGCAAAAATGTAATAATCGTCACGTTTTGGAGCAATTAACGATTTTAATGGCACCGTTTGTACCGCACATCACCGAAGAAATTTGGTCGATATTAGGTCACACAGAAGGAACGCTTAGCGATGCAAGTTATCCTGAATTCAATGAAGCTTATTTGGTGGAATCGGCCTACAATTATCCCGTTTCGTTCAACGGTAAAATGCGTTTTCTACTAAATTTATCTTTGGATTTAAGTATCGAGCAAATTCAAGAACACGTGATGGATCATGCAGATACTCAAAAATGGTTAGAAGGAAAAACACCGAAGAAATTCATTATCGTTGCTGGGAAAATCATTAATATAGTATTGTAAAAATCATAATTTTTGAAAGTAAAAAAAATTGCTTTGATCCTATTTTTTGGTTGGAATTTTATTCCAGCTGGAAGCGCGCAAAAAAACATTAAAAACCAGAATTTAGCTTGGTTTACGTATACGTTGAATGTAAATTTAAACCAAAAATGGAGTTTGCAAACCGAACTTCAAGAACGTTTCTTTTAAAACCTTTTGCTCAACACCAATTCGTTACTAGAACACATTTGCATAGAGTTTTGGGTAATTCTAACTGGGAAGCATCGGCTGGGGCGTGTCTTTTTTTACAATCGCCAAACGACCCTTTAGCAAATAATAAATTAATGATTCCTGAATTGCGACCGCATGTTGAAATGCTTTACCTTCAAAATTTTAAAAAATGGAGTATAGAACACAGGTACAGGACAGAAGCTCGTTTTTTTCATAACGTAAATGCAATAAAAACAGACTTAACGGAAGGGTTTAATTTTGGTAATTTTCGCTTTCGATACCGTATACAAGCTAATTTTCAATTGCTTCAATTCGGTAAAAGTAGTCAGCTTCGCTTTAAGATTGCAGACGAAATCCATTTGAACGCAGGAAAAAAAATTGTAGTAAACGTTTTTGATCAAAATAGAATTTCTGCAGATGTAGTTTGGGTTTTCAATCCTGCTTTACAAGTAGAATTTGGATATATGAATTGGTTTCAACAAACAGCAACTGGTAGTTTTTTCAATAGAAATATAGTTCGATTGGGATTCATACAACGCATTTCTCGAGTGGAGAAAAAATAAGTTTACAATCGTAAATGAGTAGTCGAAATGGCATCTCTTAATCTTTCATCCACTTGAACTTCATTTGCAAAATCTATCCAATTACTGCAAGCTGTCGCTACTTCATTAATAATTAGATTGGCATTTTTAATGTTCATTAAACGTCCTACAAAAAGCAAATCTCCACGCGTAAAATTTTTACGTTTGCCATTTATACTCAATGCGTGTTGACTTACCCAGTCACTTCCTGGGCGGTAAGCATGGCAAACATCGTAAGCTGGAGAAAGTCGCCATTTGCCTGATTTATCCATTAAAAACGCAAAATTTTTGGTGTGATCGTCACAATTTTTAGCCAACACATTGAACACCATTCTTCTAAATAATTCTTGCGCCTCCGGATAACTCAAACCTAATTCGCGCATTGTTTCAAACAACTCTTCGTAACTGAATAAATGAACTTCATTGAAATCATAATGCCGCATCGCACAAAATGTTTGAACATGCAATTTTTCATTACCTTCTGTGCGGTCAAAACGTTTCGTCATGAAATGAGCACGGTTGTTTTCATAAAGTAAACGCGATTCCATCATATCAATTCCTGCCCCTTTTGCCATGTTGTAATAAGCCATTTCAACTCTTCCATACCCCTTAGATGAACCAAATTGCGAATCCGTCACACCATCAAATTTAATGAGCCATTGACTAAAATCTTTTGGTGCGTTTGCTTGACCACTTCGCACTTCTCCCGTTTTTTCGTTGTAAGCAATTAACGCTTTTGCTCTTGCACCACCAACTGAAGAACCGATTTTAAGTATATCATATAAAGCTTTTTCTTCCTCTTCACTTATATTGGTAGAAAAATCAGTGCGTCCAGAAAGAATTTGTTCTGAAATGTCCACTAAACTTTCAATTTCAATTTTTGTTGAAGAATTATTTGGTTTAGGAACGACGGGCTCAAATTCTAAAGCTCCCATACCACGTTCGCCAATAAAACAAAGTGTTTCAACTGGATTTAGACTATTCACAGGTCTTCCTTGACGACTCAACCAATTGTTAATTAAAGTGTTTCCGTACCTATCAGGAAGAATATCAGCTAGCAATCCTGGCAACCCTTTAAAGGTAGCGGAATTTTGTGTTTCCTTAAAATTAAATATTCGATTTCCTTGTGATAAAGGCATCATGATTGGTGAAACATCCCAATTTAATTTTAAAAATTCAGAATCAAATTGAAAGGAGCAAATACCAGTTGTACTATCCCAAGAAATAGCACCGACACGTTTATCCCAAATAGTTACGAAAGCATTATTTAACATCACCAATTAGATTTTTTTTTGGTTTCGGAGCTTGTTGTTTTAATTCTTACACGCGCTTTAATTTGATATTTCGCATCCATTTCGGCAAGCAACATTGGACTAACTGGCTTTTTGTAATCAAACACATCTAATAATTGCAACATATTTAAGATGCGTAGAACTTGAATCAAAGTTATAAGATTACAGCGACGACCAGATTCTAATTCAGAAAGGGTAGTGCGATTGATACCTGCATTATCTGCAAGTTTCTGTTGGGTTATATTTTGATTTAAACGTTCTTTTTTTACGAAATTACCTATTTTCGTAATGATGGCATCGTCGCTTAATTTCGCCATGTTAATGTAGGGTAAAGCCGTCATTATGTATGTTTTTAGCTATTAACGTCGTTTATTACCTACAAAGTTATCATTTTTTTTAGTGCAATTTAAATTTTGTTGCTATTTCCCATCATTAACTCCGTATTTTAGGGTTAATGATGTTTTAAAGTAGCATTAAGTTCCTTTTTTAACCTTACTATATTTTTAAATTCTGAGTTTAGGAAATAGTCAAAACGGAAGAGAAAATTTCGATTCTGTTAAATTTTCTTTTTCCCAAATAGATGGAACCCTACGAACTAAAAAAAGGATGGATATTTACGAATTTCGCCTCTTTAATTTTTCTTCCCTACTAACACTTTCTGTTCAGTTACTTCATTTCTCTAAAAAATGCCTCTAATAAATTTGAAAGCGAACCAAAAGCACTAAAACTCAATTCTTCGTAAGTGTCATAAATATCGTGGTAATGTTTATTAGGACCCATTGTGTAAATATAAAAAGCTGGAACACCTGCCTCCGTAAAGAAATGATGGTCTGAATTTGCAGATTGTCCTCGACGTTTAATTTGAGTTAAATAATTTTTCTCTTTGTTAATTGCCTCCAATCGTGTAAATTCCTCAGGCAAAAGTGTCGCATTTACAACCGTAATTCCTTCCTCGCCACTTCCCATAATGTCAAGATTCAATAAGAATTTAATGTCTTTCAGATCTAAAGGTGGGTGAGAAGCCATATAAGCAGAACCGTATAATCCAATTTCTTCTCCTGCAAAAGCAACAAACAAAAGGTTGTAATTTTTCAATCCTTTTTCTTTGAATTTCTCAGCTAAAGAAATCAACATTCCATTTCCGCTTGCATTATCATTTGCTCCAGGAAAATAAGTTGCGGCTCCCATTCTACCTAAATGATCGTAGTGCGCAGTGATCAAAATAGTTTTCTTTGTTTTTTTCCTTGCAGGAAGATAAGCTAATATATTTCTCGCCGTGTGTTCTTTTATTTTTGCATCAATTACATAGGAAACCGCTGTTGTTGTTGAGGTGTAGCTGCCTTGAAAAACAGCATCTTGTACTTGAATAAATGGACAGTTATACGCTGTTGGTGAAACAGACCAAGTAAATTTCTTATCTGTCACTTCAATAACTGGCGCGTATTTAGCTATTTTAACTAACGATTCCTTGATTTTTGAGATTGTATCACCGCCGTATCCTAAGTTTCTGAAAAAGAACACTTTATTCTTATCCAATTTTGAAAAACTGTATTTTCCAGTATACAATTCTGTGATTCCTAGGGTTTGAAAATCAGTTGTGTTTTCACCTTTTCCTGAATTTTCATTAACAATAAAATCAACGCCAGGAACCAATTGTTTACCCCCAATTTTTAATTCCATTCGATTTGGAAAAGTATTTACTGGATAGGTAAAGCTTTGAAAATAAGTACCATTTAAAGGTAGTAAACCAATCTCTTGAAAGGTTTTAGCGATATAATTTGCTGCAATTGAATCACCACCATTTACGTAACCTCGCCCATGAAATTCAGGCGAACAAAGTTGTTTAGTAAAGTTTTTGACGCGTTCAGTTTGTCCTAAAAGCTGAAAACTTATTAGACTAATTAGAAAGATTGTTCGCATAACGTCTGCATATTTTTAAGATAAATTCTTCTGTTGTTTCACTCTCCAAATCCCAACGTTGTGCTTCTGCCATTTGCGCTAAAATTGCACGAGCGCCTGTTAAATTTCCTTGGACATCCAAACGTTTAATAGAACTAGAGAATTCATCACTTGAGCCACCAAATAACTCATTAATTAATTGTAATTTTTCATTCAAAGTAAATGATCCAATTAAGGTGTCTAACGGAACAATAGAATAATTTTGACGCACATTTGTTTCAATTTTCTTTAATTTTCCAGTTAACGGATGTTCTTCACCCATTGAAAAATAAGTTGTTTCTTTTTCAACTATTGGCGTAGCATAAGTAACAGGAGTTTCCACTATTGGAGTTATTGGTTCAGAAATAATCTCTTGAACAGGAGCAACAACTTCAACTTTTTCAATTGGTGCATTAGCAAATACTGGTGTTGGAAATTTGACTTCCTCAAAATTGCTAACTGGAACTAATTTTTTCTCAATTTCGACTGCTGGTTGAACAGATTCTGATGAATTAGTAATGTCTTTGTCAAAAAGGGAAACTGGTACTTCAGAAACATAAGTTTTTGGAATTTCAGCAATTTCGATTGTTTCTTCTTCGTTACTAATTTCAATTTCAGGTTGAATTCTCTCAGTTGGTTTGGCAAAAGAAATGGGACTTTCAATGGTCTGTTCACTAATTTCTTCTATTTTTTCTTCTGATTCAACTTCCTCAGACGATTCATCGAACAAACTAAAGTCAAAAGGAGCGGCCTCAATTTCTTTTTCTTGAGCAGCAACGCCAACCGGAAAACTTATTTCTTCTTTTATTTCATCGATTAAAGGTGTATTCGTGCCCAATACTGAGTCAGCGTAAACTTTATAGCGCAAAACAACCAATCTTTCGTACAGTTCTCTAGATTGGTTTACCATTAATTCCAATTCTTTTAATTCAATAGTTCCATTTTCAATTTTGTCGAGTGAACTTTCAATGGCTGTAATCAAAGATTTCATATTTTTATTTTTAGGTAATTTTTCAACAAATAAGCTTAGTTGCTAACGAATTTGCAACTGGGTTAAACTTAATAACGATTTTTAAACCCCAAAGGTAAAAACAACACTATTGGTTGAGTAAAAAATTCTCAATTACTTATTAAAATAAATGTTAACAATTTAAAGATTTATGTTTCTAGAACAATTTCCTAGTGAAGGCCGCCAAAATGGTTGGATTGAAGTAATATGTGGTTCAATGTTTTCTGGAAAAACGGAAGAATTAATCCGTAGAATGCGTCGCGCAGAATTTGCTAATCAAGCCTTTGTTATTTTTAAACCTGAAATCGATGATCGCTACTCAAAGAAAAAAGTAGTGAGTCATCAAGGGAATGATTTTGAAGCAGTTGTTGTTAAATCAGCGCAAGAGATTTTAGAGAAATGGAATGGTGAAAAAGTCGTTGCAGTGGACGAAGCGCAATTTTTCGATGAAGGAATTGTTGAAGTATGTAATGTTTTGGCGAACAAAGGCGTCCGTGTTATTTTAGCAGGTTTAGATATGGATTACAAGGGTGTTCCTTTTGGTCCAATGCCGGCCTTGCTTTCAATTGCAGAATACGTAACAAAAGTACACGCTATCTGCGTTTCTTGTGGTAATTTAGCTCAATTTTCACATCGAACGGTTAAGGAATCGGGACAAGTATTAGTGGGAGCTGTAGAAAAATACAAACCTCTTTGTCGTTCGTGCTTTAATAATGCGCAACATTGAAACTAAATCTTACTTTCGACGAATTTTGTTTGGCTGTGAATGGTCAGCATTTACATGGTTCCAAAGAGGAAATTATCCAGCAAATTCAATTCGATACACGAAAAATTTATCCTTTACCTAATCAGGCATTTTTTGCATTGTCGGGAGCTTACCGCAATGGACACGATTTCATAAACGAAGCTTACAAAAAAGGTGTTCGAATTTTTGTGGTATCACAACCAAAATTGCCCGAATTGCGTGATGCGACTTTTATTTTTGTAAAAGACACTTTAATTGCATTGCAAGATTTGGCTTGCCACCACCGCAAAAAGTTCACATATCCTATCATTGGAATTACAGGTAGTGTTGGTAAAACCACTGTAAAAGAATGGTTGTTTCATATTTTATCCGATAAATATAGAATCGTTAGAAGTCCAAAAAGTTTCAATTCACAGTTAGGTGTCGCACTTTCACTTTTGAATTTACACGAAGATTGTGATTTGGCAATTATTGAAGCTGGAATTTCAAAACCCAAAGAAATGGAAGCTTTGGAACGCATGATCCAGCCAAGTTTGGGCATCTTAACTTCTGTAAGTAAGGCACATGAAGATAACTTTTCTTCGTATGAAGCGCATTTGGCGGAAAAAATGGCTTTGTTTAAAAACGTTCAAACTACGGTTATTGGTTCAGGATTTTTAATTTCTAAAGAGCAAATGCGTGCAATTAAAGCATATCAACCGACTGTGGGTGAATTTGCTAAAGAATTACAATTGCTGCCTTTTCAAGATCGTGGGAGCATTGCCTCAGCTTTATTAGCGATTGCTACTGCGAAAATTCTGAAAGGATTAGACACAGCGAAAATTGCGACACTTCCACGTTTGGCGATGCGTTTGGAAACTTTTGAGGGTAGGGAAAATTCGCTAATAATTAACGATACCTACAATTTAGATTTAGATGCTTTAAATCTTTCTTTGGAATACCAATTGGCACTAGCCGAAGGAAAAAAACGCATTGTGATTGTTGGTTTAGATGATGAATGGATTCAATTGGAACCAAAAATCAAAGCTACAATTGATGAATTTCAACCAGATTCGTTGATTTTTTCAAAAAAACCTAAAATTTCTGATGCGGAATTAAAAGATGCGATTGTGTTAGTGAAAGGTACACGGGGCGCAAAAATGGAAAAAATTGCTCGTTCTTTTAAATCAAAGCAACACAAAACAGAAGTGATTTACAATTTGTCAGCTATTAAACATAATTTATCGGTCTTTAAAAACCAATTGAAACCTAGCACAAAGATTTTAGCGATGGTTAAAGCCCAATCTTATGGCGTTGGTTTAGAAAAAATCGCTTCATTTTTAGAAAAAATCGGTATTTCTTATTTAGGTGTTGCTTTTTCAGACGAAGGTGTAGAGTTAAGAAAAAGTGGCATTAAAATTCCGATTTTGGTAATGAATCCTGAAGAGGAAGGATTTGAGGCATGCATAAAATATAATTTAGAACCAGCTATATATTCTCTAAATCAATTAGATGAATTAATTTCCACACTGATTTCACTTGAGAAATCGAATTTCCCTATTCATATTAAAGTGGACACAGGTATGCATCGGTTAGGTTTTGACCGCGAAGAATTACCCAAATTACTGGAAATTATTCAAGCGCAGCCAGAAGTTAGAATAGCAGGAGTTTATTCTCATTTGGCAGATGCTGGTAATCGGCGCGATAAACGTTTTACACAATTACAAATTAATCGTTTTCAAGAGATTTGTAATTGGATTTCCAACAAAATTCCGTATTCATTTATTCGTCATTTATTAAATTCTGAAGGCATTTCCAATTTCAGCGAGGCACAATTTGACATGGTGCGTATCGGAATAGGAATGTATGGAATTTCTGCCAATCCATCTGTTTTCAAAAAGTTACAAGCAGTTTTAAATTGGAAAAGTGAGATTTCGCAAATAAAATCCATCCAAATTGGCGAAAGTGTTGGTTATTCGCGTTCCTTTTTAGCAACGGAGAAAATGAAAATTGCAATTATTCCTGTTGGGTATGCCGATGGATTTAGACGTAGTTTAAGCAATGGAAAAGGGGGTGTTTTTGTGAAAAATACATTCTGTCCAATTTTAGGAAAAGTCTGTATGGACATGATTATAATTGATGTCAACAAGCTGGATGTTTCTGAAGGTGATGAAGTGGAAATTATTGGTGAAAACCAAACAATTGAAGCGTTCTCAAACGCAATGGAAACCATTCCTTACGAAGTAATGACTTCCATTTCAAAAAGAGTTCATAGGGCTTATGTGGAGGAGGAATGAAGACATTTGGAAAATCGGAAATTGAGATAGTTTTATAGCTTGAAGAATTGACATTACTTGGCAATTGTTTTATATTAACATTGTGAGAACTTTACAAAAAAAACTACACTAACTACTTATATTTCAATAATTTAATCAGTTGAAGAGTTTTTAACTACATTAGTAAACAAGAATGAAATAGTAAATTTAAAGAAGTACTGAACACGGATGATTAACGTTTTGTAATTTCAATCAGTTGATTTTGACGTAAAATTGAAATGAATTTACTTCTTACTGATTTCGTGTTGTCGGCTCCCAAACGCTTGATTTAATGCCTCTTAAATAACGGAAAAAACCGATAAAAAGCGCAAGATTCATAGTAGCGAAATGAGTGAGATAGCGCAAAATTGAAAGGTGAACATTTAGTTTTTGGAGTAGCAAATCAAGTGCTAAACAAGTAAGCATGAGCAGTAAGAAAAAACCGAAATAGACGTAGTTTTCGTTTGCCTCAAATAAGAAAGGAAAGAGCGCCAAAATTAAAATAAGCAAGAAAGGTGTTAACCAACGTAGAACTTTATGGGAGAAAAAAGCAAATGCGGATCCGTTGAAACGAAAAAGCAAAGTGTAAAACTGCGCTAAGTTCTGAAAGTTTCCAGACGAAATTCTAATTTTTCGCTTGAATTCAGCGTTTAGATTATTGGAAACGTCTTCTATTACGATTGCTTTTTCTTCGCTAATACACTGTTTTCTGTTTTTTAAAACAGTCATACAAGTGTAAAAATCATCTACTAAAAAGTTAGATGGAACTGTTTTGAAATCTACTTTTCGAATGGCAAAACAGCCTCCAAATGGTCCCATCAAACTACCCCATAGTTTACCTTCGGCGTATTTGGTGTTTACTTCGTTAGAAATATAATTGCTTTCCTGATGTGAAATTCCGTCAGTTTTCAGATTGCGGTGTTTCATGAAAGAATCGACCAAACTAATTGCTGGATTTTTGAAATGTTTGACCAATTCAAAGAGCGTATTTTTCTCGAGAATCACATTTGCATCAGTGAGCAATAAGATTTCTCCTTTTGCCTTTTTGTTTAGAAAATTTATAATTCCAATTTTTCCAGTTCTATTGGAGAATTCGTAAAAATGAAAACGCGCATCTTCTTTTGCAAATTGCTCTATGATTTCATTCGTTTTGTCGGTCGAACAATCGGAACCAATCCATACTTCAATTTTCGAAGCGGGATAATTGGATTCAATAATGCTTTTAATTTTATCTTGAATCACTTGTTCCTCGTTATGTGCGGCCATTAGAATGCTCACGAAAGGCAAATCATCCTCTTTTGAATAAACGGTAGAATTATTCTTAAAAAATGACCCAATAAATTGCGTTAGAATTGGGTAAAATAGATAACTGTGGGCAATCAACAAAAAAGCAGTCCAGAAGATGATTTCAAGTAGTAACATTTTATCTTTTAGCTGATTTGGCTTTTTTTTTTTAATTAAAAATAAGTAATGGAAAGTTAGTGGTTTATTTTAGTAGATTGCGATTTTTTAAATCTTGCACAAATAGCGTTAAGCGATTTATTTCATTTTCAAGTGCAATAATTCGATTTTCATCTTCTGGTGATTTGTTCTGTTTGTTAGTTAAATCTTGACGTTCATTTTTCAAATCAGTCATTCCTTTTTTGAAATTATCTTTTGCTTCTGCCATTTTCCCGAGAGAATAGTATGCGTTCGCCAGTTGAATATATTGCGGTGCATTATACTTAGATTTAAAATGTTTGAGGTATTTCTGTTGCACATCGATTAGCATTTCATAATCTGCTAATGACATGGCAAAACCATTTAAAGCTGAATAATAGGATTCAAATTTTGGTTTCAGTTTGTAGGTTTTATCGTAATAAACGGTTGCCGAGTCAATGTAAGATTTTTTAAGTGCAATAGAACTTATTCTTAATTCATTTTCGGTAACGTTTAAATTTGAAGTCATAAATTTAATGATTGTTTTTCTGAAATTATTAATCACTTGAATATTTGCTTGTTGCTTGTTTATCAGTAGATTATTTAAGTATTCGGACACATTTGTAGCGAAACCTAAATTTTTCAAAATCGGGTCTAAGCTTTCTAAATTTTTGGCATTAAGCGTTAGCGTAGAAACTGCATTTGAACTGATTCCATTTTTCAATATAGCACTCGCATTTACCTCAAATTGTCGAAGAAGACCTAAGGTTCGGAATATTTTTCGACTGCGATAGAATTTGTTAATTACAACTGTTTTATCGCCACTTTGCTCAGTTGAAGGAGGAATGACTTTAATTATATTTTCAAAACCTTCTGCAATTTTACAATATGCATTTCCAATATTTAACATTCCTTCATAGTAAGAATCGTTGTAGTCTGTTGATTTTTTGAACGAACTAATTGAAGCAAGGTAATCAAAGTAAAATTCATAGTAAAGTGCTCCTCGGTTGTTGAGATTTGATTCGTAAGTAGGGTATAAATCCAAGGAACGACTGTAAAATAAAATTGCTGAATCTACTTTTTGCATCATTTCGTCAAAGCTGTAAATCCCAGCTTTTTTCAATTCATAAGCTTCCGTTTGCATTTCAGAACCTAAGATAGAATTGGATTTCGCTGAATTTTTAAGGTAATTAGAATCGGCTACATACAAGCTCTTTTTCGATTTCCAATCCTTGTTTCTATTGATCGTAAAAAGGAAGGAAGGCAAAGCAATAATAACAATAGAAGCATATAATTTTATATTGTTTTTTTCGTCGAAAACATCCAATTTTAAAAGGCGATAGAGTAGTAAAACAATTAAAAAACAAAATCCGATTGAAGCACTAAAAGCGAAACGTTCAGCAAAAATCCCCACCATTGGCGTAATTAAGTTCGCAGTACCACCAATTGCCAAAAAGAAAAAGAAAATACTAAAAGAATAATACGATTTCTTCATAAAACCGTAAAGTGCAAAACTAAGTAAAGCCACTAATAGAATAAGACTCAGATAGAATCGCCAATCGCTAAAAGTGACAATTGGAATAGCATTGAATCCGTAGTAAAAACCAAGTGGATAAGGTAAAAATAGTTTTTGGATATACAAATAATTGGTGTAAACAAACACAGGAATCCGATCTAAGAAACCCATTTCATATAACGGATTTTCGACATAATTGAATAAACGTAGATTTTCTGCTTTCAAAAATGAGACTTTTATTAGCTTAAATATTAATTGGGTACTTCCAAGAATAAGAAAGACAGTTCCGATTTTTTTCCAGCTAACTTCGCGAAAGAAATAAATCATCATTGGAATCAAAATGACAAATGGTAAATTTGATTTTTTACTCAAAACAGAAAAAACAATACACCCAAGTCCTACAAAAATGAAAATGATTTGCCCTCTGTCAATAAATTTAAATACTTGAATTGCTGCTAAAAGTGCAAAAATCAAACTCAATAATTCATCGCGATTTTTTAAGTTGTTTACTACCTCAGAATGTATAGGGTGAATCATAAAAAGAGCTACCACAAATGCGGATAAATAGGATGCTCGGCTCTGAAAAAGTACGTTTATTAACTGAAAAAGTAAAATTCCGCAAATTGCGTAAAGTAAAACATTGATAAAGTGCGAAATGTGAACTCTTTCGGGGTTATCTGAAAATAGCGACCATTCGATAGCATAACTTAAAGTAACGATTGGACGGTATTCGTAATTCTGTTTTCCGTCGATGGCGTAGTTGCTTGTGAATATATCTTTAATTCCACCGATGCCTTTTTCAACGTTTTCATGGTGTTTTCTATCAGTAGTTGTCACTAATTCGTCATCCAAAGAAAATCCGTTAGAGATTGAATTTCCGTAAAATAAAAAGGAAATAAGGAAGGCGAAAATGGCAAAAGTGCGAACAGAAATATGTTTTGCTTTCGTTTCTGATTTTATTACTGGATTTTTCTTTGCCAAAAGTTTATTTTTAATGAAGTTAAGAATGAATTTGGTTTATCTTTTAGTGTTTTTTTCAAAACGTTCAATCCAATCATTAACGGAAATTTTAGCTACTAATTCGCCAATTAAACCGAATGGAATTTCATCCATTTTTTTGAAGCGAATACACGATTTTCCCATGTCTATTTTCCCCTTATAATTCAGTTTAAATTCGGA
>Ga0105050_10002491_pt1 | contig 26267 bp, 23 predicted proteins | sample FRY01_FD_78088 | JGI IMG/M metagenome (GOLD analysis project Ga0105050, IMG submission 78088) | Freshwater microbial communities from Lake Fryxell liftoff mats and glacier meltwater in Antarctica - FRY-01 | ecosystem: Environmental > Aquatic > Freshwater > Ice > Glacier meltwater ...
GGTGACGTGCTCGTTGAGCCGTATGTCATGGGCCGGGAAATGACCGTCGGCGTGCTGGATCTATACCAGGGTCCCATCCGCAGTCTGCCGGTCATCGAAATCCGAACTGCCAAAAACGAATGGTATGACTTCACCAATCGTTATACGGTGGGCAGGAGTGAACACATCATTCCGGCCGCCCTGCCCGCCCACGTCAGCACACGCATAGGCGAAATAGCTATCAAGGCACACCAGGCTCTCGGCTTGTACGATCTGTCCCGCGCCGATCTCATTGTCACGGATGCAGACGAGATCTTTCTCCTGGAGGTGAACACGCTTCCCGGCATGACGCCTGCCAGTCTGTTTCCCGACGGCGCCAGAGCCATCGGCTACGACTTTCCCCGGCTGATGGATGCACTCGTCCACAGTGCGATCGAACGAGCAGGATACAACCGGAAAAACTAGTTCGCGAACACGACGGTTCGTTCACCGAGGAGCAGAATCCTGCCTTCGGACCAGTATTTCACCGCCCTGAACAGCACCATACGCTCGATGTCACGACCCAATGCAATCAGCTCGGCCGGGGAATGGGCATGGTTTACCCGTTCGACCGCCTGCTCGATGATCGGTCCTTCGTCCAGCTCGGCCGTGACAAAATGCGCCGTCGCACCAACCACCTTGACCCCACGACGCCAGGCCTGATGGTACGGTTTGGCGCCCTTGAAACCCGGCAGAAAAGAATGATGGATATTGATGGCTCTGCCGGCGAGAAATCTGCACAGGTCATCACTGAGTATCTGCATGTACCGCGCCAGCACGACCAGATCAATGGTGTGTTTCGTGATCAGCTCCTGAAGACGGCTTTCCTGTTCGCTTCGTGTGTTCTGTGTCACTGGCACACACAAAAACGGGATGCCATACATGGCCGCAATGGCGCCACAGTCCGGGTGGTTGGAAACGATCAACGGAATGTCAATCGCCAGTTCACCCGTTCGCCATCGATAGAGCAGATCGAACAGACAATGATCCTGCTTCGAGACAAGCATCAGGATTCGCGGCCGGTAGCTGGTTGAGCGGACCGTGAGGATCGCGCGGGTTTCGCCCAGCCGCTCCATGACAAGCCTGCGCACAAACTCGGCATCCGCTTCCGTCGAGGTAAACTCGGTGCGCATGCAGAACGTACCGCTCTCCGGTTCGCTGAACTGGGCGTTTTCAGTGATATTGCCACCAACGTCCAGCAACGCGCCACACACCGTGTGGACGATGCCAGGCCGGTCGGCGCACGTGAGCGTCAGAATGTGGGCGGTCATGGATACCAGCGGGCGTTTGACTGATTGAAACTATAGCCGATCCCTCTCCGGCCACACGGTCGACAGTGCTTCACACCCCCTATTGCTCGGCTATCAGGCCGCGCTGTTCTTATCTTCAACGCCGAGGCCAAACACGCCAGGTACAACGGTGCGGGAAAATCGGGCTGCACTGGGTGCATCAAACAGTGCCCTGGCTTCATCCATCAACCGCCGCTGGGTCGATGCAAGCATTTCGAGCAGCGACGCAACGCCACTGTCCTGCCTGGCAAGATCACTCAACGACCGGTTGGAACCGGTGTACACCTGGGTCAGCTCACGCTGGCTGGTTCGTGTGAAGTCCAGGGCAAAAGAGGCCAGTTGCTGACTGTCGAAATCGAGCGACGACAAGCGGGCTGCAGTTGCCAGCAGATCGCCTTCGAAAAATGACGAAGCCTCTTCGGTGACCTGCGCCAGCAGGCGATCAATCGCCGCCAACTCGGCGTTGGACAGGTCACCGGTGACTGACATGTTCACCATGCGCTCAAGCCCCTGCTCCACGACGCTGGTACCGTCGGCTTGTGCTGCCGAACGGTAGTCGAGCTGACGAAAGTTCAGCGACACGACGTCACCTTCGCGGGTGCGCAGTTCAAGGGAGAACCCGGTTTCATTACGCTCGGAGTACGCCATGAAGCGGGCGGCCCGGTCAAAAGCGTCGGTTGCCGACGAGCGAACGCTTTGCGGCGCGGACCGCAGCAGATCAGCAGCCGATGGCGCTGTCGTCCGGGGAATGGCGCTCACGCTGCCACCGCTCGCCAGCGCGTCAAAAACATCACCCGCGCCGAGCGCTCGCGCCAGCTCCCTGGCCTCGCCGGCGGTCTTGGGCGCATGGGTGGATGCATGGAAGCCGGACTTTGCCGGGTGCAGATTGAACTGGGGGGCTTGGGTACTCCCTCCTAACGAAGACAGGTTCATGAGCGACGGTCCTTCGAGCTCTACGCAGACGCTATCGGCCACGCTTCACGAATCCTGATGTCGAAACTTCTTCCGCCCAGGCCGGGTGTGATTGCCGTCACGATTTAACCCAAAACCTGATTCAGCAGGAATTTTCTCGGAGCTTCTGCAGTCGCAGCTCTCGGTCACTGAGGGTTGAAATGTGAAGTTGAGCCCCCCATCGTGTTGCGAACACAAAGGAACCGACCATCGTGACCAGTCCGATCAGTCCAGACAGTGCCGCGCAGATGAACCAGAGCTGTTTCTGCATCGGCACGGACGTCGGATTGGCGCGGACCCATCTTGAACAGCTGCTCGCGACTTCGGCCAGGTCAAAGTTGCCGGGTGACACCCACGCCAATCTCTTCTCGGAGTTGTCTGTCTTCATCAGCGACGATCAACTGGCCGCGATGCAAAAGGTGATCAAGACCATACGAGCCGTTGTTGCACTACCTGCATGGCAGCAGCAGGCGCTACGGGAGGCACCGGCAACCGCCAGTACCGATCCAGGCTTCGAGTCAGCCTTTACGGCTTACGACTTCCATCTGGACACCGATGGGCCAAGATTGATCGAGATCAACACCAATGCCGGCGGCGCATTGCTCTGTGCAAGCGCCTCGAAGAATCTCCAGCGCAGTGCAACTGCTCCGGTTGATTGCCTGCAGAGCCCGGTGATCCTCACCAATGTCGAAGCCGTGTTTGTCGACATGTTCGTATCGCCCTTCCAGGCGAAGTATCCCGGCCGTTCACTGCGTCGCATCGCCATCGTTGATGACCAGCCAACCGAACAATACCTCTATCCCGAATTCCTGCTGTTCCGTAATCTGTTCAGGCAGGCCGGCATCGACACGGTCATCGCCGAAGCCAGTGCTCTGGTCTGGCAGGATGGTGAGCTGCTGGTCGATAACCAGCCGATCGATGCAGTCTACAACCGTCTGACCGACTTCTACCTTGAAGCCACCGGGCACGACGCCCTCAGGCAGGCATGGCTGAGCCAGCAGGTACTGGTCACTCCCCATCCCCACGGGCATGCACTGCTTGCCAACAAACGCAATCTGGTGCGCCTGACGGATCCAGACTGGCTTGCAACACAAGGCATCGACGCGCAAGCGCGACAGATTCTGCTGGAAAGCATTCCGCAGTGCCGTATGGTGAACTCAATGCCAGCCGACTGGTGGTGGGAACAGCGTGTGGACTGGTTCTTCAAGCCAGCTTGCGGTTATGGCGGCAAAGGGACCTATCGGGGCAGCAAGCTGACACGCCGTGTCTTCAATGAAATCATTTTCAACGAAGTCCCTTTAAAAGAAGTCAAGGCCAACAACTATATTGCCCAGCGATTTGTTGCGCCCAGCCTGCGCCGAACCTCCGGCTCAGCCGACGGCACAGACCTCAAAGTTGATCTGCGCTGCTTTGTTCATGGTGACGACATCATCCTGGTGGCAGCCCGACTCTATCAGGGCCAGACGACAAATTTCCGGACCATCGGTGGTGGGTTTGCTCCGGTTTTTGTACCTGGAACTGTTGGCAATCCGGAGTCTGCCGGCTACATCTGCGAATGACCTTCCGCTCGCGATCAACCGCAGTCCTTCTCGATTGAGGTGCTGTTTCAGGCCAGGCGTTCAAACCGCGGCGGACGCTTTTCGATCAATGCCAGTGCACCCTCCCGCGCATCCGGCGCGCCTACAAATCGCCATTGGCTGCGATCCGCATCGCGAAGTGCATCGACATAGCCGGTACCCAGATGGGCATACACCAACCGCTTGGTTTCTGCGATCGCCGCGGGCGCCGAGGTTTCTGCAAGCCGGCGCACATAATCCGAGGCCCGTTCAAGCAACTCGTTTGCCGGCACCACCTGCTGCACGAGTCCGTACTCTTTTGCGGTAGCCGCGTCGATCCGGTCGCTCATCCACAAAAGGTCCAGTGCTCGTCCAACACCCACCATACGCGGCAGCAACCAGCTGGAACCGTGTTCAGCGATCAACCCACGTTTGAGAAACACGGTGGTGAACGATGCAGTGTCGGCGGCGATACGAAGGTCACTCATGAGTGCAAGGATCAGCCCACCACCCGCCGCCACGCCATTGATCGCAGCAATGATCGGCTTCGGTACTTCAAGAAAGTAGCTGAAGATACCTGGCAGCTCCGCGCTCGGTGGTGCTGCACCGGCTTGCGATTGTGAGGTCACGGCGGCCAGCGTTGCCGAATCCAGTCCGGCGCTGAAGCCGCGGCCGGTACCCGTGATGACGATACCCACAACCCGACGATCACTGACACAGGCTTCAACTGCCGAGCGGATTTCCCGCAATGTGTCATACGTGAAGGCATTGAGTTTTTCTGGTCGGTTCAGACGAATGATCCCGACCGGATCTTTTATGGAGAGTTCAACATCAGCCATGATAAGGAGCCTTCAGGTTCTTGCCGCAGGGTGCTTGCGGCAAACTAGCTCGAAATCGTGCGCGCTGCCAGCGAACAACAACGCAGTGACAGTCAGGAGACCGTCAATACAGGTTGCTACCCGTCATGCTGGCGATATGTCGATGTAAGTTCTGGTTGGCAGGTTCGTTGCGGCCGAAAAGGACCGGCGAAAGATCCATAGCCGGCAACGATTCGCTGATCCCGAAGGTTGTTGCATAGTCTTCATCCCTGACCACCTGCTCGTAATTGAGACGGCGTGCCTCGGCCATCGTTACGGATTCGCCAACTACCGGCTCGCGGAAATACTGGTGTTGCACGGTTGTCGACTGATCCACAGTGGGGCCGGGAAACAGCCGGCTGAGCATCAACGCGTCACCCTGCCCACCGGAAATCGAGATATTAGGAAACACGAAATGCACCAGACTCATGTAATCCGCCAGCACCCAATTTTCTTCCGGCAAACTCTGGATCTCTTCAATGCGGCGATTGGCGAAACCGATCCGCACGTGGGGTCCGTAGAGGTCGTAGGTGTTGCGATTGGTAATCGCCTTGCGACCGATTGAGTCCTTGTGCAGGAAACCGATGTGATAACCATCCAGATATCCGTCCACTGCAATCTTCCAGTTTGGGCTGCTCAGGGACGTGGTCGGGTGATAGGCATACAGGCGGTCTAGTTCCAGAGCTTCCAGCGACGGCAACATGTCGCCGAGCCACGCATCCAGGTCAAGTTCGGCATCCGCTGACAAGCAGGCGAACACCATCCCGGCACGTTCCTCGCTGGGCAGTTCAATCAGGCCATCTATCTCCTGCTTGCCAAAGGACTCCGACTCCGAGACGCCGGCCAGACGACCCGCGCGATCATAAGTCCAGGCGTGATACGGGCAGATGAACCGACGGACATTGCCACAATCCTTGCCCGTCAATCTTGCCCCGCGATGCCGACAGACATTGAGAAAGACACGGACCCGGCCATCGTCTCCACGAACGATCAGGATGGGCCGTCCAGCAATCTGCAGGGCAAAATAATCGCCTGGCTGACGAACGTCGCAGGACAGCGCGACCAGCAAGGGCGTACGCAGGAAAATCGAGTCGATCTCACGTTGCCACTGTTCGGCATCGCGGTAAACCAGTGCAGGAACAGTCATCGTGGCAGCCGCCTGGTCCGGCAGGCGACGCCGCACGTTTACCAGCAGCCTTTCGCAGATCGACTTCAAGATCGGATGAATTTTTGGCATGACTCGACTTCCTTAGAGAAAATCTCTGGCACCCACTTCCAGTGCGTGGCGGGCGTACCGTCTGACCATTGCCGTGAACATGTTGTCACCACGTTCGGTTTGAACGACCGAAACTGTCGAAATCACGGTGAGCGCAAATCCGGCGTAGGCAGCACGTCGATATTCATGCCAGCACTGTTCCCAGGAGAAGTCACGCACACCAGCGCTCACCAGCGCACTGTGATATTCACGTATCAATTCGCCTTCGATCTCCCGACGTACATCGGGCTCCACCCCACCGGCGAGAAAGATGCAGACATCGTTGAGTGGCCGGCCCGTCCGCATGCCTTGCCAGTCGACAGTGATGATCCTGGGCTCGGGTCGGCTCAGGTCGATCATGATGTTGTCGGGACGAAAATCCCGATGTTCGAGACAGAACGGAGAGCCGACGGGAAGGTACAGGGGCGCACTCGTGGATTTCGCGAGATCAGAGATAATGGCCACTTCCTCCGGCTCCAGCCGATGAGCGAGCCGATCCAGAAACCCGGGCAATGCGCCGTTGTAGACTTTGCGCATATCGGCGAAAAAGCTGCCTGGCTTGTCCATGAAGCGCACGCCAAGCGATGCATCACACCAGATGGGTGCCTGTAATCCGACCAGCTGCAGCACCGCCGCACGCGCGACGGCAGGCGAACATCCAGCCAGCTGATCGCCCTGCTCTGCGGGGCTCAGGTCTTCCATCAGAATCAGGAAATACTCGCCGGTGTCGCTCACCTCCAGATGAAAGGTGCGTGGCAGATTCATCGTCAGCCGTGGGGCAACGTCCCGATAAAAGTCCACTTCCCGCTGATAAAGTCCCATGGCCATGCAGCTCTTGCGACTGGTTTCATCTTCAGAAGGAAATTTGGCTACCAGCGTGGCCGGTGCGCCGGCCTGTTTGCCAGGAGCAAACGTCAGGCGCAACCGGGAACACGCCGCAGCCTGACCGGTGCCGATGCGACGGCTCTGGACCTGCGTTACCTGCACACCAGCAAAGCCGTTCACGACCAGTATCTGGCTCAGCCACTCGGGCGTGATTTCGTCCGGTGCCGGGATAGCCGTCATCTGTCTCTCCTGTTACCCGCATGGTGGGTCAAAGTGCAGTACCACCATCAACCGGCAGAATCGCACCGTTGATGCCAATGCCCAGTTCCGAAACGAGGAGCATCGCCACCGCCGCAATCTCTGCCACGGTGTTCAGTCGTCTGGTTGAAGCATCCTGCGCGTAGTTGCCCAGAAACTGCTCGTACGTCAGGCCCTGGGACGCTGCCGCAGAACGACCGGTGATCGTCATCAGATCCGTTTCCACAGCGCCAGGACTGATGGCGTTGGACGTGATGCCCTGTGCGCCGTACTCAAACGCAACCGCTTTGGTAAAACCATTGAGCGCGTGTTTGAACGTGATGTAGTGGCTGCAATTGGCCTTGTTGGCCTGCTTGCCCTCAACCGACGAGATGTTGATGATCCGGCCCCAGCCACGCTTCTGCATGTCCCTTAACGCCATCCGGGTTGCCCAGAACGCTGAGTGCAGAATCCACGCAGCTGCCTGTTGCCAGTCGTCATCGTTCAGTTCCGCAACCGGTGCGAACCCCGAAGATCCACCTGCATTGTTGACAAGAATATCGACGCGGCCAAAACCTTGCAGCGCGCCGTCGATCGCAGCCTCCACATCCTCTCGCCTGGTCACGTCGCCGGCCACAAACAGCGTTCGCGCGGGCTGTGCAAGTTCTGCAAGGGCAGCGCGGCCCTTGTCGGTGCTTCGGCCAGTGATGACGACGCGTGCACCTGCATCAAGGAAAGCCTTCGCGATACCAAATCCGATGCCGCGTGAACCCCCGGTAACGACGGCTACCTTGCCGCCCAGATCAACCGCCCCCATGTCTCCTCTCCTGCTGAATGTTCCTACCGGTTGACTCGGCACTGTGCCGAAACTTCACCCTCATCGCCACCGAATGTACGCGAGTCCACTATCACAGGGAGATGTGTATGGCAGAGGGTGTGTATGGCAGAGGGTGTGTATGGCAGAGGGTGTGTCCGGGTAGAGAGCCGGCGTGAAGCAGAAAATTCTGGCTGACAAACGCCGGACGAGATGACCTCGCCCGGCTGTCAGGTCGCGAATCAGCGGCTCAGATGTCGTACCCGCGTTCGTTGTGCAGAACGAGGTCCAGACCTTCCACTTCTTCGTCTTCGGATACACGATTACCTACCAGTACGTCAGTCACTTTCATAATGACCCACGTGACCACAGCGGTATAACCAATCGTCGCGACGATACCAATCGCCTGCACACCCAGTTGTCCGCCGATACTGATGTCTTCCTGGCCACTGAAGATACCCAGGGCACTGCTGGCAAACACTGCGGTCAACAGTGTGCCGAGGATGCCACCTACACCGTGTACCGGGAACACGTCCAGCGAGTCGTCAATCTTCAGGGAACGTTTGATGTAGTTGGTGGCCAGGAAGCAGATGAGGCCCGCCAGGATACCAATCACCAGCGCGCCAGCAGGGCCGACAAAGCCGGAGGCAGGAGTGATTGTTCCCAACCCTGCCACCATGCCGGTGACCGCGCCGAGCGCGCTGGGCTTGCCATAACGAAACCACTCGGCAATCAACCAGGTCATGGCCCCGGCAGAGGCAGAGATATGAGTGACCAGCATGGCCATGCCGGCATCACCATTGGCCGCCAGAGCCGATCCACCGTTGAAGCCAAACCAGCCTACCCACAACAGGCCCGCTCCAGTGATGGTGAGTGGCATGTTGTGCGGCGGCATCGGCAGGTTTGGAAAGCCCTTTCGGGTGCCGAGTGTGACCGCCGCAACGATCGCCGCAACACCGGCGGTAATATGGACAACGATACCACCGGCAAAATCCATCACACCGCGGGTACCGAGCTGGCTCAACCAGCCACCACCCCACACCCAGTGACAAACCGGTGCATACACCAGCAGCATCCACGCGGCACTGAAAATCAGCACTGCGGAAAAGCGCATGCGCTCGGCAAAACCACCGATGATCAGTGCAGGCGTGATGATCGCAAACGTCATCTGGAACAGGGCAAAAGCACTTTCGGGAATGCTGCCTTGCATTGAATCCTGGCTCATCCCCGCAAACAGCACCTTGCTGAATCCACCGATGAAACCCGATCCTTCGCTGAACGCCAGGCTATATCCAACCACCAGCCAGAGGATCGACATCAGGCACGTCAGGGCAAAACACTGCATCAGTACGCTGAGTACGTTCTTGTTGCGGACCAGCCCGGCATAAAAGAGCGAAAGCCCGGGAATGGTCATCATGAGGACCAACGCCGACGCTGTCAGAACCCAGGCCGTGTTGCCCGTATCAAGACCATCCGTGACATCGGCCCAGGCACCGGCGCAACCCATCAGCAACACAAGCGCAAGCATCGCCTGTTTCATGCTCCCCCTCCTTTTTTTGTTTGTTTGTGGTTTGACTTTTGGTGGTGTGATTGTTTGTGGTCAGAATTGTTTTTAATAGTTGTCGATGCGGCATGAGCGGCATGAGCGGCATGTGCGTCCAGAGTGAGCAATATTGGTGCCAGCTCATCAAAAAACGCAAAAAACGCACACTTACTGACCGTATGGGGGTAAAAATAAGGACATTTGTCCTTCACTCGCCCATCTAGGACCCAAGTTTTGCGAGTTCTCGCACCAATACAGGGCCTCTATAGATAAATCCGGTGTAAATCTGCACCAATGTAGCGCCTGCCTGCCGCATCGCCTGGGCGTCCGCCAGACCACTGATACCACCCACACCAATGATGGGTATCGAAGCATCCAGCGTGGTGCGCAGCGTGGTAACCGTCGCCAGAGACAGGGATTTCAGTGGTTCACCACTCAGCCCGCCAGCTTCCTGTTGCCAACGCCTGGCAAGTGGCGCAGGCAGGACGCCACGATCGATGGTGGTATTGGTTGCGATCACGCCATCGATACCAAACTCCACGACACACGTACTGATCGCATCAAGATCGTCCGCAACCAGATCCGGGGCAATCTTCAGCACCAGCGGTCGATGTCCACGTTGCGAACCCAGCCGGTTTCTAATCTCAACCACCGGCCCGAGCAATGTCCTCAGAGCATCGGCCGACTGCAGCGTGCGCAGACCTGGGGTGTTCGGTGAGGACAGGTTGAGCGTCACGTAGTCTGCATATGGGTGCACGGCTTCGAGTGCACGCACGTAATCGCGTTGGGCATGCTCCAGCGGTGTGTCCTTGTTCTTGCCGATGTTGACGCCGAGGATCACCCCGCGCAGTCGATCCCGATCCCGCAACGCCGCCAGTCGCGGCACCATCCCTGCCAGACCTTCACTGTTGAAGCCCATCCGATTGATGATCGCACCCGCCTCGGGTATGCGAAACAGGCGTGGCTTCGGATTGCCGGGCTGAGGCAGTGGAGTCACCGTGCCGACTTCGACGCTGCCAAAGCCCAGTGCGGCAAATCCCTCGACCGACCGGGCATCCTTGTCGAGTCCGGCCGCAAGTCCTACCCGGTTGGGGAACCGCAACCCCATGCACTGCACGGCATGATCCATTGAAGGCGCCAACCAGGGCAGCCGGCCCAAAGCACCGATGCCTGCCAGAGCCAGGTGATGGGATGCTTCCGTCGGCATGCAGAAAAACGCGCGTCGCAGCAGCGGATAGATAGGGTCGGACATGCCATCAAGTCTATCGCCAGTGGCCGGCTAAAATGAACCGGCCAGATGAATAGGACAGACAGCCAGACAGGCGACAAGAGTCCCGCGAGCGATTCGGCCATCAGGACAGTCGCTCGAAATGCTCCAGACGCTTCGCCGCGTTTACACGCAGTCGGAACGTGCCACGAATGCCATCGGTAGCTACAAACCGGCGAAGGATACCCGCAGGAAAGACCACCCGTTGACCACAGCGGGCCACTGCACTGACCTGGCGTGCGTCACCCGCGTAATACCTGAGGACTTCATCCCGAGGGATGTTGAGGTCAAAAATATAGTGCATCAGCGCAATCCGTAGTCCCTTTCAGCTTAGCAACCATTCGAGAATGCACGTGGTGACAAAAAAATGATGGCAGCAGGATGGGTGATGACTGCAACGGTTTGGTACAGCGCCTGGCCGCCCCGCTACAATGGCGCCAATCTTTTCATAGCAGGATCCGACACCCATGAATGCCGGCCAATTCGAAGGTATCCACGCCGTTGCTGGCTGGCTGTCCTCACGCATCATTGGTCAGGAGCGACTGCTGCAGCGACTGCTCATTGCTCTGCTGCAAGGTGGCCACCTGCTGGTTGAAGGTGCCCCGGGCCTGGCCAAGACACGCGCTATCAAGGAGCTTGCCAAAGCCATTCAGGGAGATTTTCACCGCATCCAGTTCACGCCGGACCTCCTGCCCAGCGACGTCACCGGTAGCGAGATCTATCGACCCGAAGATGGCACCTTCAAGTTTCAGCCCGGCCCGGTATTCCACAACCTGGTGCTGGCGGATGAAATCAACCGGGCGCCCGCCAAGGTGCAGTCCGCCCTGCTGGAAGCGATGGCGGAACACCAGGTCAGTGTTGGCCGCCAGACTTTCAAACTGCCAAAACTGTTTCTGGTCATGGCGACGCAGAATCCCATCGAGCAGGAAGGGACCTACCCACTGCCAGAAGCCCAGCTCGACCGTTTCCTGATGCACGTCAAGGTCGGCTATCCGGATGCCGCCGCCGAGACCGCGATCCTGCACCTGGTACGGGCCGAAAATCGTGGCCAGCAACCAGGCGAAGGGGCGACCGAGCCACCGTGTCGCCTCAGCGAAGAAGAATTGCTCTCGGCCCGTCGTGCCATTCTCGATCTACACATGGCCAAGCCGGTCGAGGAGTACATCGTGCAGCTGGTCATGGCATCCCGGGAGCCCGCCGGCAAGCTCAAGGAGTGGATCGAATACGGCGCCAGTCCACGTGGCACCATTGCCCTTGATGCATGCTCCCGAGCCCATGCCTGGCTGGCCGGTCGCGACTTCGTAACTCCAGATGACGTACAGGCCATTGCGCACGACGTGCTCAGACACCGCATCCTGCTGACCTTTGAAGCCCAGGCCCAGGGCATTGACGCAGACCGGACCATCGACACCCTGCTGCAGGTGGTACCGGCACCCTGATGACTGTACTGACCGGTGCTTATGTGGACGGCAACGCCCTGCTGGCATTGCGTTACCGACGCAGTGGTTCGCCTGCGCAGGGTGGACGGCAATTTGGCCGTCAGGCCGGCCTGAAGTTATCTCGTCAGAAGGGTCGTGGGGTGGACTTCGCCGAAGTACGGCTCTATGAGCCCGGTGATGACGTGCGCACCATCGACTGGCGGGTAACGGCGCGCAAACAGAAGGTCCATACCAAGGTCTTCCGCGAAGAACGCGAACGACCCGTGCTCTTTTTTGTCGATCAGAGTCAGAGCCTGTTTTTTGGTTCACGTCAGCGACTGAAATCCGTCGCCGTGGCCGAAGCTGCCGCCCTCCTCGCCTGGCAAACGCTTGAAGATCATGACCGGGTCGGTGGACTGGTACTCGGCAACGATCGTTACACAGTTCATCGGCCGTTCCGCAATCTGCGACCGGTGGCGCGATTCCTGTTCGACATTGCGCAGTTCAACCAGGCGCTGGTACGGGTCGGCACGGCCGATCGAAGCGTACGTACGGAGGCCCTGTTCGCCTTCAGGCGTCTGGTTCGCACCGGTTATCGGGTGGTATTGATCAGCGATTTTGCCACTGACATCGACCTATGGCGCGACGTCGCCAACGCACTCTCGCGTCACAATCGGGTCACACTGGTGCAGGTCATCGATCCACTGGAAGCTTCGCTGCCACCGGATGACCTGTATGCTGTAACAGACGGCCACACACGGCTCCAGTTCGACAGTGCGGAACCAGCGCTGCGCCGACAGTATCAGGCACGTTTTGAAACCCGGATTGCGGATATCGAACAGCTGGGAAGACGTGGCGAGATTGCCTACCGACGTGTCAGCACTGCAGACATGGACCTGCTGCCGATTCTGGCCAGGCTTTAGAACATGCAGAACGATCCACTCGATCGGTTACGCGATGTCCAACTACCCGAAGTGCCCCAATGGTGGCCGCCTGCGCCTGGCTGGTGGATCGTCGCCCTGCTGTTGCTGCTGCTCCTGACGTATTTCATCTACCGCACTGTGCAATGGCGCAGGCGAACTGCGCCACGTCGGGCAGCGTTGCAGGACCTGGACACCCGCTTCAGCGAGTGGCAATCCGGCACTCGCAGTGCCAGTGATTGCATCAACGAATGCAACGCACTCCTGAAGCGGCTTTGGGTGCATGTCGACGGCGCCACCCATGTCGCTGCGTTGTCCGGAGACGATTGGCTCACCTATCTGGATTCTCGCAGCAGTTCCTCCCAGTTCACGACCGGTGCCGGGCGATTACTCGGTAACCAGCGATTTGCGGCTGTCAACGATGACTCGGAACTGCAGGCTTTGCAGCCATTGTTGCGCAAGCTGCTGCAATCTGCGCCGGTGACAACGTGATCGAATTTGTCTGGCCCTGGATGTTTGCAGCGCTACCGCTCCCTCTGCTGGTGCGCCTGTGGCGGCGACACGCACAGGCCGAACAACCGGCCTTGACCGTGCCTGCCCTGGCTGCCTACCAGTTCGAAACAGGGGCGGTTACCGCGCGACCAAGACGCTCCGGAATGCCGCTGGCTCTCCTGATGCTCTCGCTGTCCTGGATCGCGCTGGTGACCGCCGCGTCCCGCCCGCAGTGGACCGGCGAGCCGGTCGCTCTGCCGGTCACCGGACGTGACCTGATGCTGGCCGTTGATATCTCCGGCAGCATGGGAACCGAAGACATGGAACTCGCCGGCCGTTATGTCGATCGCCTGAGCATCGTCAAACAGGTGATCAACGCCTTTCTGGAACTGCGAGGGGGTGATCGTGTCGGACTCATCCTCTTTGGTACCAACGCCTACCTGCAGGCGCCCCTCACGTTTGATCTGGAAACGGTGCGGACACTGCTCGCCGAAGCGCCCATCGGTATCGCCGGTGGCAAAACTGCAGTTGGTGACGCGATCGGTCTTGGGGTTAAACGACTGCGCCAGCGGCCGGACGGGGATCGCGTGATGATTCTGCTCACGGACGGCGCCAGCAATGCCGGTGAAGTGGCACCGGTAAAAGCGGCGGAACTGGCGGCCAGTGTCGGCGTGAAGATCTACACCATCGGTGTTGGCGCCAGTGAAATGCGTGTGCCCGGATTCTTCGGCCGCCTTGGCAATCGCATCGTCAACCCTTCAGCCGATCTCGACGAAGAAACGCTCAACAAGGTCGCGCTAACTACTGGAGGGCAATATTTCAGGGCGGAAAATCCAGCTGAGCTGGCCCAGATCTATGCACACATCGATGCGATGGAACCCGTTGAACAGGAAGCCGAGTTGTTTCGCCCTGTTCAATCGCTGTTTCCATGGCCGCTGGGTTGCGGGCTTGTCCTGCTGGTATTGACCATGCTCCTGCCCGTGTTGCGCAGAGGTACCTATGAAGCCTGAACAGATACTCCAGAACCTGCACCTGTTGCGCCCCTGGTGGCTTCTGGCGCTGGTGCCCGTTGGCATCCTGTACTGGCTCTGGCTTCGACGACAACAGATCACTGCACACTGGCGGCGCAGTGTCGACCCGGAACTTCTGTCGGTGCTGCTCGACGATAACCGCAGCTCCAGTGGCAAACGCGCCAACTGGCCACTGCTGCTGGTCCTGGTCGCTGCCCTGCTCGGTCTGGCAGGTCCGGCGTTTGAGCGCCTGCCGCAGCCGGTGGAACAGCAGTCCGACGCGCTGGTCATTGCGCTCGATCTGTCACTGTCGATGTACGCACAGGATATTGCGCCTTCGCGCCTGACACGTGCCAGGCAGAAGATCATCGATGTATTGCGCGGTCGGCAGGAAGGGGTCACCGGTCTGGTTGCCTGGGCCGGCAGTGCGCACGCTGTCGCCCCGCTCACTGACGACACCCGAACCATCGAAAATCTGCTGGAATCCCTGGAACCGGCCATCATGCCAGTGGCTGGCAGTCGACCCGCCGCTGCGCTCGAAGTGGTCAGCACCCTGTTTGCCAACGCACACATGAGCCAGGGGCGCATACTTTTTGTCACTGATGGAATCGACAACCTCGCCGACATCACGGACTACCGTGATCCCCGGTTTCCGATTTCCATTCTGGGGATGGGGACGCCGGAAGGGGCGCCCATTCCGCTCGACTTTGTCGAGCAACCTGGTCGTTTCCTGACGACCCGGGAGGGTGAAGTCATCACCGCACGGCTTGATGAAGAGCGCCTCGCGGAAAGTGCTGAACTTGGTTATGGGCAGTATGCCCGGGTGGTCCTCGGCGATTCCGATCTGGAAATCGTGCTGGGTACAACGCTGCCGGATGATGACGAACTGAGCCAGGTTGAGCGCGAGTTTGACCTCTGGCACGACCTCGGTTACTGGCTGGCAGCGATCGCATTGCCGCTCCTGTTGTTCGGCTTTCGACGCGGTGTCGTCGCGGGGCTCGCCCTGCTTGTGATGCCATTCGACAGTCACGCCGGGATCTGGGAAAACCTCTGGCAGCGGGATGATCAGCAGGCGTATGCGGCCCTGAATGCGGGCGAACCCGAACGTGCCGCGACGCTGACCGAGCGAAAGGACTGGCGCGGTGTTGCCGAGTATCGCGCCGGCAACTACTCCTCTGCGGTGGGTTCTTTCACTGGGCTGGACGATGTCCGCAATACCTACAATCTCGGCACTGCCCTCGCTCGTGCCGGCGATCTGGATGGCGCCATTGCCGCCTATGATTCGGTGCTCACCCGCGAGCCCGAACACGAAGACGCTGCCTTCAACAAAGCACTGCTTGAAAAGCAAAAGCAGGCTGAGCAACAAGCTAGCGAACAGGACAACAGCGAGCAGCAGCAGGACAGTGAAAACCAGAGCGATCAATCTCGCAATGGTGACAGCAGTGGCGGCAATCAGCAGGAACCCGATTCCCGCGAACCCGGCGCCGAAGACGCGACTGAACCCGGACAGGAAGAGCAGAGCCAGGCAAAGCGAGGTGAACCTGGAGAACCAGAGGCGGCAGACCAGGAGCAACGGGCCCAGTCGCGGGACGAACAGGCCGACGCCATGGAGCAGTGGCTGCGTCGGGTACCCGATGATCCCGGCGGCCTTCTGCGCCGAAAATTCCAATACGAAAACCAGCAGCGGCTGCGTGAAGGTGATTACCGGTACCGGCAAGGCGACAAGATATGGTGAAACCCGCCTGTCTGCGGATACTCACCATCGGACTGTGGCTGAACATTGCTGCGGCGAATGCGGCGGTCATCACGGAGGTGCAGCCGCGTGCGATCGATGAAATGCAGACCATGCAGCTGCAAGTGCGGGTGACGGGAACCGACGATGTCGAAGGCCTCGACCTCACCCCGCTGGATGCCGATTTCGAGATTCAGGCGACCAGCACACAAAGCCAGCTGCGGGTGGTCAACGGCGAGATCAGCAGCTGGGTGGATCTCATCATCACACTTCGTCCGAAACGAACCGGCCAGCTGACGATTCCCTCGCTGTCGCTCGGCAACGAACGAAGTGAACCGATCGCCGTCAACGTTCGGGCGGTTGCATCCAACCTGCAGAATCAAATCGACCAGCTCGTCTATTTCGACATTTCTGTCGATCGCAGCGAAGTGTATGTACAGGCCCAGGTACGCTACACACGTCGGCTCTACTACACGGCTGGTGTGCAGATCTATGGTGATCTGCCAGGCGCGCCGGTGATCACCGACGCCGTCGTGCTGCCACTGGGTGAAACCACCCAGGACATCACCATGAAAAATGAGACGCGGTATGGTGTCCTTGAACAGCGCTACGCGATATTCCCCGAGCGTAGTGGTCAATTCACCATTCCCGGTTTTTCTGTGCAGAGTTCTGTGCGATTGAACGACGTCCGTCGGGGTGTACAGGTCAAGGCTGCTGACAAAACCATCAACGTACTGCCAATTCCATCGGCGTGGCCGGCAGAAAAGCCCTGGTTCCCGGCAGCCGATCTCTCGATCCGCGAAACATGGGATCCGGATACCACATCCATCCGGGCAGGCGCTTCGTTGCGTCGCTCCATCGAGATCGTCGCAACTGGCAATACCGGCTCGTCGATTCCACCACCCGATTCATCATTCGAGAGCCAGCTGATACGCCGGTATCCCGAGGCCCCGGTACTCGAAGACGATACCCGAGGCGAATCCGTCACCGGCAAACGTCTGCAGAACGAAGGCTTGGTCCCGGCCTGGGGTGGCACCGTCGAGATTCCAGGCGTTGAGATCAGCTGGTGGGATACCGACGCGCGACGCGTCAGGGAGACTCGCCTGCCCGCCCGGCAACTGAACATATCCGGTGGGGGGCCACCCGTGACATCCGCCGACACCACTGCGCACGACCAAGCCGCCGATCAGAAGGTTGCCATGGATAGCGATCCTACAGCTGCCACCCCCATGCGCTGGTGGCCGGCACTGGCGGCCGCACTTCTGGCGTTTGCAGCGATCCTTGTCGGCAAGTTGATGCCTGGCAACGGGAACTCGAGCCTGTCCTGGTCCGCCACAGCACGCCGCGCCATTCGCCACAAGGATCTGCACGGATTGCGGGAAGCGATCATCGACGGTGCGATACTGCACTACGCAACCACGCGCAGTGCTGCCATTGAACTGCTCGCCGACGAACCGGAGTGGCGGATGCTGCAGGCAACCGGTAATCAGCGTTTTGCTGAAAATCCCGGCGCTGTGGATCTCGACCAGGCCATGCGGGAGCCCCTTGATCTGGTACGCAGGCTCCTCAAGTCCAGGGCGGGCAGGAGCGGCGACATCCTGCCACCCCTGTATCCACGGGATGTCGGCTGATCCATGCTCAAGAGCCTGCCAGACTCTTCGTGACCACTTCAAACACATCTCTGGACAGGTTTTCTGCGCCAGCAATCCGTTCCAGTTCTGCACGCATCAGCCGTTGTCGCACAGAATCGTAGCGTCGAAACCGCGTCAATTCAGTTGTCAGCCGCGAGGCAATCTGCGGATTGAATTCGTTCAGCTGCAACACCCGATCGGCGATGAACCGGTAGCCAGACCCGTCAATGGCATGGAACACACGGAAATTGCGCGCCGCGAAGGCACTGTACAACGCACGAACCTTGTTCGGGTTACGGATATCAAATGCGGGATGCGCTTCGAGCGCCTGCATGCCTTCGAGGTTCGTGAGGCGACTTGCTGCCTGGGCAGAAAACCAGCCATCAACAACCAGCGCTTCGCTTTTGAAGCGTTCGTAAAACCGCTGACATATTGACGCACGCAAATCCGCAGAGAGCGAGTCGGCAGCACAGATTTCCATGAAGGCAGCCCGACGATCAGTCAGGTTGTCGGCGGAGTCGAATTGTCCGACCAGCAGTGCTTCGACTTCAGCCGCACTACCACTGGCTGCCAGATAGCCAAGGGCGACATTGGCCAGCGTTCGCTGCGCCATCGCGCCGGCAGCCGGGGAAAACGGCTGCCGGGCATGGCTGACCTGATAGAGCTGCTGCCACTGCACGCGCAGGATTTTTCCGAGGCTGCCCATCAGGCGATCGCGTGCATCGCAGATCGCCTCCACCTGCACCGGCGCAATAGATTCAAAGAGATAGGCTTCGTCCGGACACGCCAGCATGGTGGCCAGCAGAAAGCGTGAATCAGCGTCTGTTGCCACCAGTGCCTGATCGAGCAATGTGCGGAATACCTCGATGACTACGGTATCAATTTCACCAGACGCTGTTCGCAACCGCGAAATCTCGTCGACCAGCAAAGTCTGCATCGCATCCCAACGTGCAAAACCATCAGTATCGTGACCAGCCAGAATCGAAAGTGTCGCCGTCGTTCGCTTCATCTCCAATCGGACCGGCGCCGAGAAGCCGCGCAGCAGACTCGGTACCGCGCCTGGCCCGGCACCTTTGATGCGCAGCGTGTGCACCGGCTTGTCGAGATGAACCAGCAGGTCACTGCCTCGGGTTTCCGTGTGGGTGTCGCAATCGACCGACATCCGGCTCCACGCAACCGCACCGCCACGTGCATCCAGCAACCCCATCAGCATGGGTATGTAGAAAGGCTCCTTCACAGGTTGACCCGGCGTCGGTGGGCAACTCTGGGAGAACTTCAGCACCAGCTCGGCGCCTTCGGCCCTCGCTTCAACATTCACTACCGGCGTCCCGGCCTGCGTATACCACCGCTGGAACTGCGTGAGATCGATATCCGTCTGCGCCTGCATGGCAGCGAGGAAATCATCTGTGGTCGCTGCCTGGCCATCATGCAGGGAAAAATAGAGATCCGAGCCGCGTCGGAATTTTTCCGGACCAAGCAGGGTTTGCAGCATGCGCACCACCTCAGCGCCCTTTTCGTAAATGGTGACGGTATAAAAGTTGGAAATTTCGATGTAGGAAGCTGGCCGTACCGGATGCGCAAGCGGGCCCGCATCTTCCGCGAACTGGACGCTCCTCAGAAATTGCACATCTTCGATCCGCTTCACGGTTCGCGAGTTCATGTCCGCAGAAAATTCGCCATCCCTGAATACCGTGAACCCTTCCTTGAGACTGAGCTGGAACCAGTCGCGGCAGGTCACACGATTGCCCGACCAATTGTGGAAATACTCGTGCGCAACCACTGCTTCCACTCGTTGATAGGCAAGATCCGTCGCGGTATCCGGCGATGCCAGCACGCAGGACGTATTGAAGACGTTGAGCCCCTTGTTTTCCATCGCGCCCATGTTGAAGTCTTCAACGGCAACGATCATGAAGATGTCGAGGTCGTACTCCCTGCCAAACACTTCTTCGTCCCAGCGCATCGAGCGCTTAAGCGCATCCATGGCGTAATCACACTGGCCGATGTTGTGCGGCTCGGAGTAGATGAAGAGTTTCACCTCGCGTCCACTCATGGTGACAAACCGATCTTCAATATGGGCGAGATCACCGGCCACCAGGGCAAACAGGTAGGACGGTTTTGGAAACGGATCTTCCCAGGTGACGGTCCGACGCCCATTGCTCACCTGTTCGGCGATGCAATTGCCATTGGCGAGCAGTACCGGATATTGCTGTGCATCCGCTTCGATCGTGGTGGTGAAACGGGCGAGCACATCCGGCCGATCCTGATAATAGGTAATCCGGCGAAAACCCTCAGCCTCGCACTGTGTGCAATACATCGTCTTCGACTTGTAGAGCCCCATCAGCGCAGAGTTGGTCTCCGGATGAATACGATTGACGATGCGGATCTCGGCTTCAGCGCCAGCATCGTGTATCACCAGCCGATCCTTGGTTGCTTCATATTCGTTGGCACTGAGCGGCACGCCATTGACGCTGACCGAATCCAGCTGTAATCCATCCCCATTGAGTTCGAGGCTGCCCGCTGCACCCTGCCGTCGCACCTTCAGCGTGCTGCTGACGGTGGTCTCGCCATCGCGGATATCAAACCGCAGGTCAACCTTCTCCGTCCTGTACCGGGGTGGCTGGTAGTCGGTCAGACGAATGGTTTGTGGTTCGGCTTCTTTCATGAGGTTTCCTTTTTCATGAGGTTTCCTTTTTCATGAGGTTTCCTTTTCCATGACGACCCCCGTTGCACGGCGAGCCAATTTTTTACCACCGATTCCAGGGTCACGCCGGACGATGGTTCAGGCTGGCCGCGGCGTTGGCGCGCCTGCCAGCAGGCTGAGCAATCCGCCGCTGACAAGTCCACCCCAGTGTGCCCCATTGGCGACGCGCATGCCAAACGACTCGGTGACGCCAGTACTGAACAGCACCAGGAATATCAGCATCGACAGCGGGAGGGATGGATGCATGGCCCAGGCCGTGTTCTGCGGATCGAACTTCTGTCGCACGAGAATGTACCCAAGTAATGCATACCCCACGCCGGAGAGCCCGCCAAACAGTGGCCCCAACCCGGTCATCACCTGCACCATGTTCGAAACAACGCCAGTGATGATGACCAGCAACAGAAAAATGAAGGTTCCCTGTGCCTTTTCGATCCGCCGACCGAACTCGAAGATCACGGCGGCGTTGAACGCGATGTGCATGAACGAAAAGTGGATGAACACTGGCGTCAGCCAGCGCCAGGGCTCGAATTCCTGCGCGAGGCGGCCAAGCGTGACCTCGTTGCCCGCCCCTACATCGACGATCAGCATCAGCGCCGACAGCGCGTTCAACTCGCCGTCAGCAAGTGAGATTACCCACGGATACACCGCAAAAGAGATGATGAGAATCGCTGCCAGACCCGGACACTGCCAGATCCCGTTGAACAACGCACGCCAGTTGATCCCCACTCCGGCAGGTGGTGTGTCAATCGACCAGCCTCTTTCACCGCGCGCCCAGGCTGCATGCAGCTGCTGAACGACGCCAGCAATCCGCTCATCTGCGACCTCGAGGACGACCTGACCCTGCTCCTCAAAACTGTGCACAGGCACGTCGGCAAGACGCAGTGCGGCGACAAAAGCCCCGGTTTCCGCTTCGACAGGAAGAACCAGCGCCCGAATCATCGGGAATCCATTAGCAGGCAGCTCGATACGAGGTGGTAGAATTCTAATCGACCGAATAGTTCAGGAATACCAGCGATGCAGGCGGTGGATCTGGAAGTGCTGCGCACTGTGCGCGATTGGCTCAAGGCTGGTGAAGCCTGTTGGCTGGCAACCGTGGTTGCGACCTGGGGCTCTTCTCCCCGCCCGACCGGTTCACTGTTCGCCTGTAACAAAGGCGGGCGCGTCGTCGGCTCCCTCTCTGGCGGCTGTGTCGAAGATGACCTGCTGGACAAGTTGATCCAGGGCGAACTGGCGGCTGATCATCCCCAGTTCTTCAAGTATGGCATCACGGCAGAAGAGACCGAACGACTGGGGTTGCCCTGTGGTGGTCAACTCGACGTCATCCTTGAACCGCATGGTCCCGGCGCCCGGACTCAGGCCCATTTTGATCTGCTCGCGGGTCAACTGGAAGCACGCCACACGGTCGCTCGTGAAGTGAATCTGCGCAGCGGCCACTTCTGGGCGTCTGCCACCGATCACTTCTCGCCACTGCACTGGGATGCCAACGACCAGATTCTGCGGCAGACGCTGGGTCCCCGCCTGCAGCTGTTCATCATCGGTGCTGGAATGGTGTCCCAATACCTGGCGCACATGGCGCAGTCGCTGGATTTCGAAATTACGGTCTGTGATCCCCGCGATCACCTGCTGGCGGACTTCCCGGGCCACGGCATCCGCAAGATTGCCGACATGCCGGACGATGCAGTACGGCTTTATGCACACGATCAGGCGTCTGCCATCGTCGCACTCACCCACGATCCTCGCATCGACGACATGGGGCTCATGGAAGCGCTGAAGACCGACGCGTTTTACATCGGCGCCATGGGTTCAACACGCACCTCCGCCAATCGGCGGGTACGCCTGAAGGCGCTGGATATCACCGACGCTGAACTCGCACGACTGCGGGCGCCTATCGGACTGCCGATCGGTTCGCGGACACCGCCGGAAATTGCCATTGCAATCCTGGCTGAAATTACGGCCGTCCGGCATGGTCGGGCAGCACAGGCACTGGAAGCCGTCGGTGCCCGGGTGAGCGCCGGTTGATACCGGGACATCAACTCCAACTTCCACTTCAATTTCCCTATCCACGGCAATGAGTACGCCATGATTGGTGCCGTCTTGCTGGCCGCCGGCCGCAGCCGACGATTTGGTGGTGACAAGCGACGCCACGTGCTGCCCGGTGGCCGGACGATGCTGGAAACGACCGTAAGCCTCTTCCAGCAGGTATTCCCTGAGTTGCGCATCGTGGTTTCGCCGCGTGACCAGGACTTGTTGTCGGCACTCGGGATCAAGCTGCGGTCCACGGACGAACTGATCATCGCCACAGACGCAGACCTCGGGATGGGACACTCACTGGCGGCCGGTTGTACCCATTTGCGATGGAACCATACGTTTGTTGGTCTGGCAGACATGCCCTACCTCAAACCGGCAACACTGCAGCAACTGGTTGCCCGCGCACGACAACTCTCGCCTGACGACGTTCTGGTTCCGGTTTTCGGAGGACAACGTGGCCACCCCGTGGCCTTTGGTGCCACCCATCTGCCCACCTTGTGCAAGCTGACGGGTGATCAGGGCGCCCGGGCGATTCTCGGCGAGCAGCAACCGGTGCTCATCGAGGTCGAGGATGAAGGTATCCTCCTCGACGTGGATCAGCCGCCACCCAATCGTGTGGCCCAGTCGAGTTTGGACCGGCACGATCCGTAGAAGCTGTGCCCGGTCGGGAACAGCATGCGCAGTGACACTGGATGTTTGCGGATATGCAGCGCGTCACTGGTTGCCAGGTCGAGATGAACCTGTGAATCGCAACTGGCCCTGGGCAACGTCGATCCCGCATTTTTGATCACGACCCTGATTTCCGAGTCACTGGACACCACCAGCGGGCGTGAGGTCAGGGTATGTGGAAACATGGGCACGATGGCGATGGCATCCAGACTGGGATGCATGATCGGCCCACCGGCCGATAACGAATACGCGGTTGACCCGGTTGGCGACGCGATGATGAGTCCGTCACCGCGCTGGTCGTAGACCCATTCCTGATTGATATGAACACTGAACTCGAGCATGTGTGACACCCCACCCGCATGCACGACAACGTCGTTGAGCGCCAGCGAACTGGCAGTCACTGCGGACCCACGCATCGCTTCGGCGTGCAACAGAAAGTGGTCTTCCGATGCAAACTCCCCACTCAGCACGCGGTTCAGTTCAGCATCGATCACATCGGGTGAGATACCGGCAAGGAAACCAAGTCCACCGCGATTCACGCCTACCACCGGCTTGCCCGCATTGCACAGATCGCGAGCCACACCGAGCAGGCTGCCGTCACCACCGATCACGACCACCAGATCGCTCTGCACACCGAGTTCAGCACGAGGCACAGCGCTCACCCCGGCGGGATTGCCCAGCATCTTGGCAGTGGCCGCTTCGACAACCACGCCAATTTTTCTCGCACGAAGGGTGGCCAGAACCGCCAGCGTGCTGTCGCGGACCAGGTCACTCCCAACGCGCGCTATTACGCCAACGGTCCTGAACATTGTGGGCCTTCGCTCCTGCTGCTTGTGCAATGCATGACTGCCGAATCTCTCGCACGTTAGCAGGTTGTGACAAAAGTGCATCATCGTGGGATCGCATGCTAGGCTTCCCGACCTTGAGAGAGAACAATCGTGGGTAGCCAAACTTGGGTAGCATGACCATTCCGCCGGAACATCGATTTCGCGAAGTCCTCCGCCAGTCGCTACCAGGACACAAAACCGAGCGTCTGAGCAAGCCGGAAGATCTGTGGCCATTGATGCGTAGAGAAGCCGAGCACAAGGCCCTTGAGGAACCCATCCTCGGCAGTTACTTCCACGCCACCATCCTGAATCACCCGACATTTGGCGCTGCACTCAGCTTTCGATTGGCCAGCAAGCTTGAAAATCCGATGCTGCCGACCATGCTGATCCGTGATGTCATCAGCCAGGCGTTGTCCGCGGATCCATCGATCCTCGCAGCAGCCCAGATCGATGTGGTCGCAACTTACGCCCGTGACCCGGCTTGTGAGGACCTGTCCACCCCGTTCCTGTTTTTCAAGGGTTTTCATGCGCTGCAATCCTATCGGGTTGCACATTGGCTCTGGCATGAAGGTCGTCAGACGCTGGCGCGCTTTTTCCAGAACCAGATCAGTGCAACGCTTGGCGTCGACATTCACCCGGCCGCACAAATCGGCTCAGGCATCATGCTTGATCACGCAACCGGCATTGTGATCGGCGAAACGGCAGTGATCGAAGACGATGTGTCGATCCTGCATTCGGTGACGCTCGGCGGCACCGGCAAAACCAGCGGTGACCGGCATCCAAAAATCCGGCGTGGTGTATTGCTGGCTGCAGGCGCCAAGATCATCGGCAACATCGAAGTGGGTACCTGCGCGAAGGTTGGTGCGGGCAGTGTCGTTCTCGAAAACGTGCCGCCCCACACCACCGTGGCCGGCGTGCCCGCGAAGGTTGTCTCTACCCACGCCACCGATCAGCCCGCCATGGACATGGACCAGTGGTTCGACTGAGGTGAGCGAGCCGGTTTGTCCGACCTGCCGTATTGCTGGCGTCGATCACATCGTATCGAAAGACAGCAAGGAGCGATCGCTCGCCAAACAACCCTGGTTCATCATCGTGCACTGCGACCAGTGTGGACATGTGTACAACGTGCTGGCAAAACACGTCTTCGCAGAGACCACCGGCCCAAAACTGGTGATCCCGAAGCTCTGACCGCAGTCAGGCGGGGGCGACGAGTTTCAGCTTGGCGCGGGTGATGAATGACGCCATGACTTCGGCGTTCTGGGCACCTGGGATCGGAAATGTGCCGCCCAGCAGAAAACAAGGCACTCCACTCACGCCGATATCCACCGCCCGATCAAGTTCCGCCTGCACTTGCGCGATACCACCGTCACCCGCCAGATAGCCACGTGTTGATTGCGCATCGAGTCCAACCCCTGCACCAATGGTGAGCAGCGTTTCCAGATCGCCGACGTCCTTGCCTTGCTGAAAGTACGCCTGGAACAGGGCATCCGCCAGTTCATGCTGAAGCGCGGCACCACCCATCGTCTCTGCACGGACCATGAGGCGATGGCCAAGAAAGGTGTTCGGCATCTTTTCGATCGCAGCGAAGTTCATGACGATGCCTTCGGCGCTGGCCTCTTCGGTGATCCGGGTCGGTACTTTTTTACCGTCGGTACCAAACTTCGCAGCGTAATACCGCGCGCGATCCACACCTTCGATGGGTAATCGCGGCGCCAGTTGGTAGGCGCGCCAGTGAACTTCCACGTCTTCGCCCACCGGTGAGGCCAGTACCCGATCCAGCCTTCGCTTGCCAATGAAGCACCAGGGACAAACGAGGTCGGAAAAGATCTCTATCATCAGTGGCATGTGATTGCTCCGGTCGACAGGCGGAGCAGAAGTATACGCGCGCAGGCTGGCTGCCGCAGGAGCGACCTCCTGATCGCGAAACGTACCCCCGCCTGAAGTGGTAGCGCCCCTGATCGCGAAGTCAGGTCTCACACCACCATTCGCGATCGCAGGCCGCTCCCACAATGGATCGCGGACTCCAACTCCGACCACCAAAGATGATCGCCCATGGACTCCAGCTCGGCCTGCGCTGAACAACGAAGGCTGAAAAATGCCCAATGATATTTACTATCCTGCAACGGCCAGGCCCGGCATTATCCCGCTCGTGAAGTCGGCTGCGTGGCACGGGCATGGACCTCTCCTGTCCTGCTGCGCAGATCTGCCACACCGATTGATTCAACAC
>Ga0105050_10002493_pt1 | contig 26249 bp, 18 predicted proteins | sample FRY01_FD_78088 | JGI IMG/M metagenome (GOLD analysis project Ga0105050, IMG submission 78088) | Freshwater microbial communities from Lake Fryxell liftoff mats and glacier meltwater in Antarctica - FRY-01 | ecosystem: Environmental > Aquatic > Freshwater > Ice > Glacier meltwater ...
AAAAACCCGATGACAACGCCATTCGTACTTGACACCTTTTAACGTTCGATCGTTCTCCGTAGCATGTCCATTGAGCTAGCATATTGTAGCGATCAAATGAACTGGCGGCAAATATGACAAACCTAGGCGCTAAAACTTTCAATCGACGAACGACCGAGGTCACCCAGTCGTGAAAAAGTCTTAATGAGCGAAGCGAACGCAGCGGCTGACACCACTTGGGTGCACCAATTTGTTATTCCTCGTCATATTGGCGGTTCCAAATTTCGTTCCAAGGAGGATACGGTTCGATCCAGAGGTTTGCGAATTGCCGATTGCGTAATGGATGCAGTAGTGTCAATCGAGATATTGCCAAAGCTTCAAACGCGAGGGAGTAATGGCACCATCGACGATCAAACAACACAACATCAACCGATTCAGTATATTCGCGATGATTAGTATGGTAAATCCTGTTCCCGAGAGCGCCAGTGTATACCGAACCAATGTATTGCAATTCGTCATCTGAATCGTAGATAAAATATACGCCGCTATTGAATTCGTTAATCCACCATCGAGCTTGGTAAATGTCCGTATTCGTTTCATTCCATTTTGGTTTGAACGCAAGTTCGTAGATGGGCTTGTCGAAGTGTCCGCACATGGGTGCCGTAAATTCCTCGATCAGTTCGAGTGCGCGTATTTTTTCGGAGCGACGGTGTGCTGCGATTCTGGCGTCTTGGTAGATGTCCGATATTGGTTCAGGTAACTGCCGAACTGCATCGTTGCTGGCGTTGCGCAAGTCGCAAAGCGATGCCACAGCCACGCTTTCCGCATTCGTAATGTCAGTCATTTGAACAACGTTCGATTAAGAGGAATAACTATTTAATTATGCCGTTAGCTACCGTCCATATCCGTTGTAGATATCTACGGTAACGGGGCTAGACTTTAAATTTTACCGTTTCTTGGGTGTCTTGCAAGCCCCTGTTGTGCTGCTGGCGAGAATAACCGACATTTAGGGTTTAACCGGCAATCGCGGTTGCTTTTGATGCGTCGAAGGGTGTGAAAATAGGGAGTGTGCGATGTCGTTGAACAAGAATAAGGTGTCAAGTACCGTTTTGGCATTTTAGGTGACTTTCTTGAAGTAACACAGGTGCCAGGCAAAATTGTAGGATACTGCCGGAAAAGAACATTATCATCCAGGTCGATATCAAGCCGGAGCTCATCGGCCGTCGTGCGAAAGTGGACTACGGCTACTGCGGAGACATAGCCCCTGCCTTGGAAAACCTGCTCCCGCTGCTCGATGAGAAACACGACAACGATTTCCTCAACGACATGCGCGAGCGGCACACATCGGTAGAAAAAAAAATACCGGAGCTATGTCGATGAGCATTCGAAAAAAGACATGATCCATCCGGAATACGTCGCCGCCGTGATCGACAAGCTCGCCACCGACGATGCGATTTTCACTGTCGATACGGGCATGTCTGCGGTGTGGGCTGCCCGCTATCTCGATGGGAAACGCGACCGCTACATGACCGGTTCATTCAATCACGGCTCGATGGCAAACACGATGCCCATGGATCTCGGCGCGGCGTTGCAGCAGCCAAACCGGCAAGTCATCGCCATGTGCGGCGATGGCGGGCTCACCATGTTGCTGGGCGATCTCATGACGATCAGCCAATACAAGGCTCCCGTGAAAATCATCGTCTTCAACAAACGCGCGCTGGCAATGGTGGAGCTGGAAATGCGGGTAGCTGGTTATCCCCCTTGGGAGACGGACATGAAGAATCCTGATTTCGCGATGGTCGCCCGGGCGATGGGTATCCGTAGCTGGACCGCGGAAAAGTCCAGTGAAGTGGAGCCAGCGCTCCGGGAAGCTTTCGCCCACGACGGCCCCGCGCTGATCAATATTTTCACCGATAAAAACGCTCTCGCGATGCCGCCGCATGTCACCTTCGATCAGATGAAAGGCTACGCCACCTCCTTGGCCAAGCTCATGTTCACCGGCCACGTCCCGGAGGTAATCGAATTCGGCTCATCCAGCATCAAATATCTCAAGGAATTGAAATAATGCACAGGAAACTCACGGAAACTCTGACATGAGACATCTGTTTCTTCTAATCAGCCTGGTTCTTATCGGCGGTGTCGTGGCGGTCGCCTGGTTTTACCCGGCCGCCTGGTGGCTGTTCCTAATCGTCGGTCCACTGGTGCTACTAGGGATCTACGACATGCTTCAGAAATCAAACACGATCCTGCGAAATTTCCCTGTGCTCGGTCATCTCCGATATTTTTTTGAAATGATATCGCCGGAGATCCAGCAGTATTTCATCGAGCGCCACACGGATGGCACGCCGTTCTCCCGCAACCACCGCGTCCTCGTCTATCAAAGGGCTAGAGACCTCTCGCCCACTCATCCCTACGGCACCGAGCTGGACATTTACAAACCGGAATACGAGGGGCTGACGCATTCGATTTTTCCCGTCGATCCTCCGGACGATCCACCACGGGTCAGTTTCGGTGGTGCCGATTGCAAACATCCCTACGAGGCATCGATTCTCAATATTTCCGCGATGAGCTTCGGCGCGATCAGTAAAAACGCCGTCCTCGCCATGAACCACGGTGCGAAGATGGGCGGGTTCTATCACAACACCGGCGAAGGTGGACTCAGCAAATACCACCTCGAAGGCGGTGGCGATGTCGTCTGGCAGATAGGCACGGGATACTTCAGTTGCCGGACCGATGACGGCAATTTCGATCCGGAATCATTTCAGGAAAAAGCCACACATGATCTCAAATCGTGCCAGGCGCATCTGGAAACGATATCACCACTCGAGTTTTCAATTCAAAAGCGATGGACCAACTGCGATTAGACTTGCCTGCCGGGTTACAGGTTGAAATTGGTGGTGCGTTGGAAGAGTCACAAGAAGCGCAGTGGAAAATGCTGGCTTCTTTTGGATTATCTTTCGTTGCCGTTATCGTCTTGTTGATTTGTCAGTTCAATAGCATTTTTCGAACGGCGATTATCATTGCAACCTTACCGTTGGCAATGGGCGGAGCTCTGCTGGGACTTTGGGCCACCAGCAACGCATTTGGTTTTATGCCACAGTTGGGAGTCCTAGCACTTTTTGGAATTGTCTTAAATGCTGCGATTCTGTTCGTCGAATTTGCTGACATGATGGTTCGGCAAAGGCAACAGGAAAACGGCGGCCAACCGATATCGCAAGAAGACCTTGGAAAGGCCATCATTTCCGCTGGTCGACAAATATTGCTGCCCATCTTCTTAACCACGGCCACAACAGTGGGGGGCTTGGTGCCGTTGGCCTTGGCGGGTGGCCCCTTATGGGTTGCAATGGCATGGCTGTTAGTCTTTGGCCTTACCTTTGCCACCGTTTTGACGCTATTCATTATTCGAGTGTTGTATTCGTTTCAAAGTAGAAAACCAACACAACTTGAGGAAACCTGAGCCTTACCCGCTAGGTCTAGACCCTGGGTCTAAACTTGGCGGGAAGGAAGATCTGGCATAGATTACCCGGAATTTTTGGTTTACGATTATCAATGATCTTCGTGCAACAAGTCGGCCATCGCCCACCCCAGTTGATTGCCAACTTCCATGTAAGTTTGGGCGTTGTGATTGTAATGATAACCTTGCCCGCTAGGCGAATCTGCTTTGTCTCGCCAAAACGGTCGCGCATCAATCGTCTTCACGTTCCCCTTGAATTCTGGATACTTGCCCGCATCGCCACTGACAGCCAATTGAGCGTTGGCAATGGTCAACCCATGGCCAGCTAATTTTTCACCTTCGAAGCCGATGGTTGCCAAAACAAACTTTGCCTCGGGGGCGTCGAAGTCCTTCCGCAAGGTCTTGATGAAGTTCACCAAGTTCAGTTCGTAGCGACTGGCGTGCGCGGCGTTCTGATCTTTGTGCCCCTGCCAAAAAACGAAACCTGCAACTTCATAGCCCTGTCCTTCGTAACCAGGATAGTACTTGACTAGATTCTTCAAGACAGATTTTGCATGGGCCGTGTCCGCGTCATATTGTCGGCCGGCATACCAACCCACTGTTTTCTTTGGCTGGCCTTCGATCCAAGAATCTGGATTGTCCTGGTAACCCGCATAGGTCTTGCCGTCAAATTCAAAGCGTTGACTGCCAGGAGGCAATAAGTCCCAACCTAAACTGCGATTGCCAATGCACGCCTTAAGAACCAAAACTGGCTGTTCATGAAGATGCCCCATGATATGCCCAAAGCCAATCTCTGGGCCGAAGTTTCCATTCACGGTCAGCCATTGATTCTTCATGTCCGCGTAATCGTCCATGTTCTCAAAAGCCACTCCGCGTTTGTCCATCACATGAACAAAACGAACGTCGTTCCTTGTCGTCCAATTGCCACCATCATCAACAAGATGCGGATACTTGTTCTGCTGCTTGACCAGGTTCTCCAGCGAGCCCACTTGATCCGCAGGTCCCACTCGTCCAAACCCCAGCATATTGGATTGCCCCAACAAGATGTAAACCTTCACCGGTTTGTCTTGCGCCGCTGGCTTACCATCAGGGTCTGGAATTTGCGGTCGATCTTCACCTTGATGCTGCTTGTCCACAGGGTCATCGTTCACCCAGTGGTGTCCCATAGCGTTGACCGAGAACGTAAGCGACAGCAAGCCGACACTTGCTGCGATGAAGTAAGGAATCGTTCGGACCATGGTTGCTCTCCTAAAAGATTGTGGAAGTTGGATCGTCCTATTGTAACGGTCAAATTGACCAGCGTGTGAACTTGAGCGACGCTTGCAAGGTTGGCACCTTAGAAAACCTACCCTCGCGTTAAATGATGACATTATCCACAATCTCCAAGTTCGATTTCCGGACAAGCCCATGCCACGGATCGCAAAACGTCCAAAAAACCGTGCCAGGCGTCCTATCGGCAAAATCACCTTAGCCGATTCAAAGTGATTGCCGCAGTGGCACAACTAGTGAGTGGGTTTTTGACTAACTTTCTCGAATAGATTTTCCCCAATGGCCGGTTCCCAGTTGTCAAAGGTCGAGGTCAGCTGCAAGTTGTTAGATGTCGCAGAAGACGCGAACCTAGGATTCGAAATACTTGATCCTGGACGAAAGTACAGTTAAGATGTTCGCGGAAGTGGAACTGCAAAAAAGTGGCATAGTCAGGCGATTATGCGTTTTTTGTCTTTTCTAGGGGCATGCCCCATCAACCTGCCGACGTCTGATAATCATCTCTATTTCAAAACTGAAGGTTCAGAACTGAAAATTCACAGCCGCTATTCCGAAAACGACTCCCTGGATCGCATCATGCATAAGCATTTTTTGGTTGCCATCGTTTTCATCTTGTCGGCAACCATCTGCCCGATCAGTTTCACCAACGGGCAGCCGCCAAGTCGATCTGGCTACGAAGTCAATTGGTATGACGAATTTACGGGTGCGGCGTTGGATACCTCGCTTTGGACGGCCGCAAATACCAATTCACCCACCAATAATTCGCTGCAAGATTACTTGCCCGAACAAGTTTCGGTGACCGGTGGGAACATGGTGATCACTTCCGAAAATCGACCGTCACGGGGCATGCAACAGAGTAGCGGACTGATCAGCAGCAACACGTTACAGAAGTATGGACGATGGGACGTGCGTGCAAAGCTGCCGACATCGACAGGTATGTGGCCGGCGATTTGGTTACTGGCGGACGCACCTTGGCCCAGTCAAGGTGAAATTGACATCATGGAAAACCGAGGCAACCAACCGACGCTAACCAGCAGTTCATTTCACTTCGGGACGAATCCGCCGTTTGAGCACAACTACGTCATCAAAGAACAAACTTCAGTCCACGACGGGAGGGATGTAAATTATCACGATAGCTTTCACACGTATTCGGTCGAATGGGATCCCAATCAAATTCGATTTTATGTCGACGATGTTCAACTTCGTACCGTCTGGGCTGCCTACCATCCGGTTCATTCAAATCATCACCAATCACCGTTGGGGCAATCGCAGCTTACCGGTCTGAAGCATGAATCATAAATCGGTTAGGGATGCCAACCGCATGGGCGATAACCCCGATTTTGTGGGGACTCAGTCAACGTCGCGACGAAATGGCAATTCAGATCGACAGTGCTTCAGAATGAAGGCTAACCGGCACACCTTACCCAAGGTCCAAGCAGGTCCAAGCAAGGCCCGAGCCCTAAATATCCGTAATCTGTCGATTCAAATGGGCATCTTCTGGTTTTCGCTCCGATAGTTATCAAAAACCTAGATCAACGGTTACGTCGGAAGTTTCAGGGCCAACAAAGCAGAATTAAACGCCCTTAATCGCCAATTTAGTACACTAGACACCCTTTAAGATACTTGCAAAACTGAAGATCTCGGTTGGAAATCTCAGTTCAAATTGCTTGAAACGGCCCAAATCCAGGCCTTCGGAGTCACTAATCATGCTAAACGCAGCCCCAGAACCTTCGGAAAGCACTCAAGAATTCAAGCCCCAAACGGTCGAAACGACACCTCCCAAGGCCGATGGTCTGTCTGGCAGTTCCGGGCAAAATTTGTCATCCCAAGCGGACGCAACTGACGCGGTTACGTTGATTTTGAAGCAGGCTGGTCGCAGCGCTGACGAAGTCGCATCGCTGGCCACCTTGGACGCGGCTGACCGAGCAGCCGAGAATCAGTTTTCGGGCGACGCCCCAACCTTAACGTCGTTGTTCGACAATGCAAAGGCAACCGACTTTGATGCCGGTCGTTTCAGTCCTTCGCCTGAGGTCGCCCAGACCATGGCCGCCGGTTTAGAACTATTGATGCGGCGGAAGAAAGCGGGCAATCTGTTAGATCACGAGAAAATGCTGTTCCACGATGACACGCTCAAGGGACTGGCGGAAGTTGGGTTCTTTGGCTTGGCGATCCCCAAACAGTACGGCGGCAGTGGCGCCAAATTGGGCGACTTGGGACCACTTCTTCGCGCACTGACATTCATCCACCCCGACATGGCGGTGATGTTCGAGGTGCATAACTTCTTGGGCCCAGTCACCCCGATTTTGGATTTTGGTACCGAGGAACAAAAGAGCTATTACTTACCAAAAATGGCCAAGGGTGAATTGCTAGGTTCATTCGCATTGACAGAACCGGGTGTCGGTGCTGACCCATCCAAATTGGCTTTGACCGCGCGTCGGGATGGCGACCACTACCTTATCTCGGGTGTCAAATGGCCTATCACGAACGTGATTTACGGCGGCGTGTGTATTTTGGTTTTGAAGTTGGAAGGAGAAGACCTCGCTAAGGGGCGGGATTCAGGGATGCTGATTTTCGAGGTCCCAAAAGCTGATTCTGAACACTTCAAGATGGTCCGCAACAAGTTGACCGCGTTTGACTACCTTTGGAACGCTCGCTTTCGCTTGTCCAACTACAAGGTCCCGGTGGGACAGTTACTTGGCCCGCCTGGTAAAGGATTGGCGCAAGCATTTAGTTCTCTAGCCAAAGGACGTGGAGGCATTTGCGTCAATAGTGCGGCGAAAATCTTTAAGTTGCTGGCTCAAATTATTCTTGACCCCAGCAGTCCCATTCCAGGCGAAGGATTGCAGAAGAAATTTAACCCGGGTGGTTGGATTTCATTTCGAAATACGTTTGGTAAACCCATTGGAACCGCACCTCGGATCCGAACCTGGATGGGGCGAGCGGTCTGTCATGGCCTGGCCAGTCGATCGTTAGGCGATTTGTGTTTTCGTCTGGGTGCCAATGGTATCCGCGATGAAACCCTAGGCATGATTGCCAAAGTGTTCGCTACCAAGGCACTTCTGCAAACGGCAATCAACACGTACCAAATCTTGGGCGGTCGATCGGTGCACCAAGATGAAAAGCGTGCCACGGTCCGTCAGCACCAACGCGAACTTCGCGAAACTGAATCGTCTGAATTAATCGCCAACTTTGTGGGCGAGAACATGCACGAATTCACGATTTGCACGGTCTATGAGGGGCCCAATCCGGTTTTGGCGGACGTTGGTGCTCCCAATGCAATGACTCGTGGAATTCGCGTCAAGTATCTTGAACCGATCGGCTTAGCAGAAGTCAGCGGCAAGTTTGGCCTGATGCAGAAGGCGCGGTTTGGATGGTTCATCGCCAGTCGCTTTGCCGGATCTTTCAATCCTTGGGTCGGATCTCTCGAAGGAATTAACAATCCTTTCCCCGAGAAGAATCGCCTAGTCCAGAAAGCGTTAAAACGAAATCGAGTCTTGGGTCGCGAAATCTTGTTGATCATCGCCAAGTACCAAAAAACGTTTATGGACCAGAGCTTTCTTTTGGGCGACGAAGGTGGCGTGTTTGACAAATTGTGCCATTCGTTGGCTTCATTAGTTTACGTGATGTCGCTGGACAAAGCGGACCAACAGTACATGAAAATCGCGACAACGTTGGACCTGGAGGCCGATCTGGTGATGGCCGGTAAGACTCGATCACCCAAGCTGCAGCAACAGTGGGCTGAGATTGGCGAAATGATTATGGACCCAAAATCGACTCTTTTCAACGACCTAATCGCGGACATCGAGGTCGATGACATTCCACTGGATCCGAGATTCATTGATCGCTTCATCTAGACAATCAACCCGTCTGGCCGATCCGCTGACAAACGGTGGAGCGGGCATCCAAGGGGGCAAAAGTTAGAACGTCCATTTGAATTTATTATTTGCTTGCCAGCAGCGACCCGTTTGCTTATCTAGAATTTGGAGAGTCGCGTCGAGGGCCAATTCGTTACGGATTGGCCCTTTTTTGTTTACTGGAAATCTGCGACCATTTTAGGGCAGAAGTTACTGGTGATAGAAATTTCCTGACGATCGTAGTTTTCGAGAAGAACCATGAGCAAACGCGGAAAAAATTTGGTGGTCGCGCAATCGGGTGGCCCAAGTTGTGTGATCAACAGCACATTACGGGGCATCATCGAAGCGGCTCGTGATCTGGATGCAATCGATCAAGTTTACGCAGCACACCACGGGATCGAAGGCGTCTTGAAGGAAGAACTGTTGAATCTTTCTGCCCAATCAGCGGAAGAAGTGGCGCTGCTGCGAGTCACCCCTGCGGCGGGATCGATTGGCACGTGTCGCTACAAACTTAAACCGCATCAGGACGAAGATTTTGCCCGAGTGGTCGAAGTGTTAAAGGCCCACGATGTCGGCTACTTCATCTACATTGGCGGCAATGATTCGATGGATACCGCTCATAAGATATCGATTATCGCAAAGGAACAGGGCTTGGATCTGGTGGTTGCGGGTGCGCCCAAAACGATCGACAATGACGTAGGCGATAGTGAATTCCAATTGATCGACCACACGCCTGGTTACGGTTCATGCGCAAAATACTGGATGCACGCTGTGCAGTATGCCGACCAGGAGAATGGCGGTTCCTTCCCAGCGGACCCGGTGTTGGTGTTACAAGCGATGGGCCGAAAAATTGGCTTCATCCCTGCTGCGGCGCGGCTAGCAGATCCACACCGCGAAATGCCTTTGCAAATTTACTTAGCAGAAAGCCCTTGTTCGCTTCAGCAAATGCATGAAAACGTAAACAAACAACTGCACCAAGATAGACGCTGCATCGTCGTGGTCAGTGAAGGGTTTGACGTGGGCGACATTGGCAAGGCTACCGATAGTTTCGGTCACACTCAATTCGGATCAAGCGAAACCTCGGTTGCCCAAACGGTTGTCAATTACTTGAACCAACAAGGGCTGTGTGTCAAAGGCAAGGCCAGGTTGAACATCCCTGGAACGGATCAACGAAATGCAATGGCGTACGCATCAACGGTCGACTTGGACGAAGCCTATCGCGCGGGTCAACAAGCGGTAAACTTGGTTGCCGGGGGTACCCATGGAATGATGTCGACCATCTTGCGTAATCCGGGCGATGTCTACAGCGTCCGCTACGACGCGGTCCCGCTAGAGAAAGTTGCCTTGAGCGAACGGACATTTCCAAGTTCTTGGATTTCACCCAATGGATTCGACGTCACCGACGACTTTATTCGCTACGTGCGGCCGCTGATCGGCGAAGAGATGCTAACCTTGCCAATGATCGACGGGCGCCAGCGAATGACTCGGTTCTCCCCCATTTTTGCGGAGAAACAATTGGCTAACTACGTTCCGCAAGCGGATCGGTAATCGACTGCGTTGCCGCTTGTCTTAAGTAGAACTTTGCTGGCGTTTTGGTTACATTTGCACTAGCCGTTGGGCTTTCGCCAACCCGGTCGCACTCAACTTCAGACTGCCAGCGTAACGGCATAACCGTTTTCCGTTGCGGTACGCAGATTGGGTTAGGCGCGACTGCATTGCGAAGCGGTTTTCCAGAACTTTCCGCATATTCGTTACGATTGGACGGACGATCCAATTGTTGACTTAGCATTATTGGACAAAATTTCTTCCCGTGAATTCTGGTGGCGTTCCGACATCTGTTACGAACCCATGACACAAATGCTCGAAAACAAGCGATCGATCGGGTTATGCGGTATCTTTTGTTAACGCGATTGTCACAGCTACCAGGATAGCCACCGGGCGCTGATTGCGATTTTCTTCAGACGCGACCATAATGCTGCCAACCGATGTTCAATCTGATGGACGTTTGACAACGCGATGTGAGAATAGCACTGCGTCGCCAAGCCTTGGCGTTGCAATGTAAAACTTGCAGACGTCTTCGGGAAAAGGCGTTATCGAAAAAAGGTGATACTGGAAAGTCGACCTGTCTAAGTCGACCACCATGACCAGAGAACCCAATTCAACGTCAACAGGCACTTGATCGACTCGACTGAGTCCGGACAAGTGACTTCCCGAATAAGCGACTTGCAGGCAATGTCCTTCGGAAACACGAACACGATACAAACTATCGAAACCAAACAACGTATCGAATAGGTTTGCTTACTTTTCTTACCCCCGCTGGTACTGCGTGGTCAGGCGAAAAACGCGAGATAAAAAATGCTTCTAGCAATAGGTTCCGCCGAGTGGCTAACTGGATTTTGGCTTTTGTCGGTTGGTGTCGCTCTCGGGCTGATTTTACTGTTGGCGCTCTTAGCGGTATTCATTGTTGGATCGCGATTAGGCCTGGCAAAAGTCGCTGACTCGAAGAAACTGAATACGATCGTGGGCTCGGTTCTGAGCTTAGTATTCATTGGGATCGGTGCTTATATCTGGTTTTCAATGTCCGGTACGTCTGCCGACGGACAGACAGTGAATTCAAGTCCGTTCTTGGCGTTTCTGTTATTGGTGCCAACCGGATTGTTCTTGGGTTTTGGAGCGATCGGAATCTGCTCGTCACGGTCTCAAGAGCAGTTAAACGAATGGCTAACCGAAGGTATAAGTTTTTGGCTCTTGACGATCGCCAGCGGATTGTCCGTTTTCGCCTTGATCGGAATTGCCGGGCAACAAGTACCAACGATTCGCTTTGTGACGCAGCCCAATGCAATATTGCAAAGTGTCTTCCGACTTCCAAGCACTGGTGTGCAGGCAGAACGCAAGATCGAAATTAACCCCAGTCTGGAAGGCGATCAAGGTCTTCCGGTCAATGTTAACTTTTACGGCAGTGAATTGAAGCGTTTCACATTCCAATCTGATCAACGATTGGAATTTGCGACCCAGCCGATTACTGTCGACCTTGACCCCCAGAAGATTCTGGAATTACCAGCTTCGTCGGAACCGACTACGTACAATGGCAGTTCTCGTGAGGGAGCGATTCCCAAGGGTTTTGTCGAGAAACTGTACATTCGCAATATGGGCGACCGCCCGACTCAACTGTCTTTGATTCTAGAGACCCAACCCGAATTCCCTCAGGTGCGTTCGGTTTTCGTGGCGATGATTTGTACGCTGGCCAGCTTCGTTGTGATCCTGTTCCAATCAGTACTTTTGCCGAAAGAATCGGCCATCTCTTGGGCCACATTTAAGACGGAAACCAACCAGCCATTGTTCGCGATTTTGATAGCTGTGGGCGGGGTGTTCCTGGCGGCAGCGGTCTACATCCCGTACAACACGTTCGGCGAAGACATCAAAATGTACGTCACGACGGGTTGCCCTGTGATATTGCTGCTGTCTATTTTCTTTGCGGTATGGGCTTCCAGCAAAAGCGTTTCGGAAGAAATCGATGGCCGAACTGCCTTAACCGTGCTTGCCAAACCAATCAGCCGTCGTCAATTTCTGGTTGGGAAATCGTTGGGTATCGGCTGGACGGTTGGTATTATGTTCCTTTGCCTGGGACTTTGGTTCCTATTCCTGGTTTCCTACAAACCGATTTACGATGGTGTTGAATCGTCCAAAGGTGCTTTACCTTGGCAAGACGGGTTTGCGGAAATGGCAAAAGTGATACCCGCTTTGGTGCTAGGTTATATGGAAACCATGGTCTTCGTTTGCATCAGCGTCATGATTTCGACTCGTTTGCCAATCGTTTCCAACTTGATGATTTGCTTTGCGATCTACATTATGGGACACATCACCCCGTTGCTGCTGGAGAAAGAGGATTCTTTCCAAGGTGTTGCCGTAGTGGGTCAGACAATCTCGACCGTAATTCCGGTGTTGGAACACTTTGACGTGCGAGCCGCAATTGTTGGCGAAGTCGGTGTCCCGATGGTGTACTTGGGCTGGACACTTGTCTATTGCGTGCTGTACTGTTCGGTCGCGTTGCTGGTGGCTTTGATTCTTTTCGAAGACCGCGATCTTTCGTAACGCTCAAGAACCGATCCAACCGCCAGTCAAGCAATTCAAGTGTGCAGTGTTTAACCGGACGGTTGAGCAGTTGAAGACAAAAAGCCTCGATGGAAATCCTTCCCATCGAGGCTTTTTTGTTTTTCAGAACCTGGCAATGTCGATCTGCCGCAATTTAGCAGGCCATTGGCTAGACTTGTAACTTCTAGACTTGTAACTTCTGGACTTGCACGCGTCTAAAATTGCACGCGTCTGGACTTGCACGCGTCTTTCCAGAAACCAGGCCTATTTTGCGTGATCATTCGGATGCAGCGCTAAGCTGCGCGACGGAAGTTCTCTTGTTTCGTAAACTGGTCGACAGAAACTAGTGCACCACGAGGGCCAAAGGGATCTTCGGTCCAAATGTGACTCTTGATCGAATCCAAGACTTGCTTGGCAACGACCAAAGCGCGATGACCATCACTGGCTGGGACGCTAGGTGCTACGCCATTTTGAATCGCTTTCACAAAATCTATTTGCTCATCCAAAATTGGATTGCTGGCAGGAACTTCCAATTCCGCCATTGGCAGTACTTGAGTGAACAATTGTTCGGTCAAGGTTTGCTTGGCTTCGTTCGAAAGTCGATTGTATTGGATCTGCTTTGCTTGAACATCATCCGGCACACACACTCGTTTTATTTTTCGTGTCGTCAAATTCGCCTCGACGTACCCGTTGGATCCGTACAACTTCAACGATCGATCGGCAACGAAGCTGCAACGGGACGCGTTCAGATTGGCAACGGTTCCGTTGGCGAACGTAATCCTGGCTTGAGCCATGTCTTCATTGTCACCAAAGACACTAACGCCCAATGCCTCGACTTTGGCAACCGGACTATCAACCAAATTCAACATTAGATCGATATCGTGGATCATCAAATCGAAAACGACTCCGATGTCCGTGGACCGTCCGGTAAAAAGACTGGTTCGTTGCATTTCCATGTAGCGAACACGCTGAATCTCTTGGCGAGCGGCGATAAAGGCTGGATTAAATCGCTCAACATGGCCAACTTGGACCACGCATTGATGCTGGGCGGCCAATTCAACAATCGCTTGACTTTGAGTCGTAGAAAAAGCGATCGGTTTTTCGATCAAGACATGTTTCTGATTTTCTAGCAGTTGTTTTGCGACGTCGAAGTGGGTTTTGGTTGGCGTTGCAATGATGGCGGCATCAATATTTTCCATCACTTGGGCTACGTCGGAATACGTCGGAACCGACCAAGCTTTAGCCATTGCTAATCGGTTGGAATCAACAGGATCCACAACACCTACCAATTGGACGTCTGGAATCTGTTGCACCAACTTGGCGTGAATTTTGCCTAAGTGACCTGCACCGACCACCGCAATTCTCAACTTACTCATGCCGCCTTACTCCTTTGGTCTCGTCCGCGGCCCTTGGTACCACCCAATTTGTGTTCAAGGAACAGGAACAAATGTTCAATTGCCGGGCACCACAAATCTTGCTGTTGCAAGGTAATTTTTGCGGTTTCAGTGCCTACCGGATCATGATAGAGCAGGCGGTAGGCCTCGCCCAATGCCCGAATTTCTGAGTTTGGAATGTTGTTTCGTCGCAGTGCGACTAAATTGACTTTCCGTGGACGCGATGGAATTCCATCACAAAGCATAAACGGTGGAGCATCTTGAATCACGCGTGACAGTCCCGCCACAAAACAAAACGATCCTACCGATACAAAGTGGTGCACCGCAACAACACCGCTGAAGGTAACGTTATCATGAATATGAACGTGACCCCCTAACATACAACCGTTGGCCATTGTAATGTTGCTTCCAACATTGCAATCGTGTGCCACGTGACAACCGGCCATGAAGTAGTTGTGATTACCGATACTGGTTAGGCCGATTTCTTTTTCCGTGCCACGATTGATCGTAATGCATTCGCGAAAGGTATTGTCGTCACCAATCTCAACACGAGTGGGTGTCCCTTTGTAGCTATGGTCTTGCGGCTCACCACCGATCACGCAGCCTGAAAAGATCTTGTTCCGCTGGCCGATGTAGGTATTACCTATAATTGTCACGTTGTTATGAATGACGGTATCGTCACCAATTTCAACATCGGGGCCAATCATGGTGAATGGACCAATTTCGACCCCGCGGCCAATTTTAGCGCGAGAATCGACATGGGCCAGCGGCGAGATCTTCGCCGCCCCTGTGCGTTCCACCCGGGTGTCATTAACTACCGTTCGAAATGGTATGGTAGGTTTCATACGATACGCCAGTCGTAAAAAGTGTTAGGCCGATTTCCGGACTTGTTCGGTTTGTATTTTTGCGTGCAGTAGTAGTTGTTGGGCCATCGCTGCATTTAGCCGATGTCCACTGCGATTGGCTACGATAGTGCCAATGATATCGAAAGGTACCAACATCAAATCACCCAGCACATCCAGGGTTTTATGCCGCACACATTCGTTGTCGTAGCGTAACCGATTATCGATCGGCCCCGATTCCCCGAAAACTAAGACTTCCTGATTAGTCACTTTCAAACCAACGCCCATCTTGCGTAACGCAGCGGCTTCGTTTTCCATCAAGAACGTTCGAGCCGGGGCTAGTTCTTCAGCAAAGGACTCTCGGGAATGGACATATAAAAACTCTTGGGTTCCGATCGCCGGATGAGCATATTCCAAGTGGTAGCGAATTTCTAATTGCCCACGCGGATTAGGAAATGCTTTGACCCAAGCGTTTTCGTCGCCCACCATCAAGTCTTCGGTGACAATCACCTGGGCGCGAAGTTCGCGTTGGGACACGGTGCCCACCGAAGTCAACAGACGAAGAAAACCTAAACTAGAACCGTCCAAGGCTGGAACTTCGGCACGATCGATTTCAACTGTGCAGTTATCGATTTGCAAACCCGCCATGGTGGCAAGCACGTGTTCGACCATATCCACAGTATCAGTGCCATTGACTAAGACGGTCCGCCGAGGGACATCGACCCGATGAGCAAACGTAGCTGGGATGCGAGTTTGACCAGGAACATCAACGCGTTGAAAGACGATACCAGCATTAGCTGGAGCCGGCACAAATCGCATTCGGACATTCAAGCCACTCCAGTAGCTGCGTCCGCAAATGTCGATCGGCGACTTGATTGTTTTTTGGTTTCTCAGGGGAGGATTCAAGCGAACTTCCAATGTCTGCTGAAACGAAATATATTTTTTTTTCAAGCTTGCTTTGATTCGAAATCCATTTCGTTCAAACGCGAAGCACGTCTAACATTGCAATCGACCTAACGATTGCCGTAGCAACCTAAAAATTGCCTTAGCAACCTAACGATTCATGGTCGCAGTCGCATTGTCCGCCTGCTGGGCACTGGCAGTTTTGGCCTGACCACCGCACATTTGAATAATCGAATCGGTGATGTTCCAATCAGGGCGACTGTAGACCACATTGGAATTCATACGATCCATAATGGACGAAGGATTGTCGGTCGTCATTGGCTTGGAATTGAAGTGAACAACGGTTGGAATACCGTAATGGTTTGCGTACTGAACCACTTTGGCTGTCACGTCTTGATAGACTTCGTAATAAATCGAAGCTTCTTTCTGGGAAAAGTCTCTAGCCTTCAAACGTTTCTGAACGTCTAGATTGGCTGTTTGATTAGCGATTTCAGATTCGCCTTGACGAAACAAGTCGCTCGATGGCGACATGCCACGTATCTCTTTCAGTTTGCCTACCAATGCCTCGCGTTGAACGGTTTGATTTTCATCAAATTGACGAATTTCCACCTTCAAGGCTTCTAAGCGATTGATGAAAGACGGATGAGCTTCGAAAACGGCTCCCATATCAATCACGGCAACTTTAATTTGAGCCTGGGTTGTAGAAACGCTCGATAGAACGCTTGAAAAGACAGCAAGAATCAATAACCCTGCAAAACGCATCTCGGCACTCCTTTGCGATATCTTCGTATTAGACGCCACACATCGTGGCCGCCAAATTAGCTGCGTTTGCCTTAAACAATGCTTGACTAAACAAACCACTGGGCAACGAAACTAACCATCCTTTCGATCAACAGCCTTCGAAATTATCGAAGTTCAAATGCCGCCGAACGACCGCAATCTGATCCATCAGATCACGAAACTATCGGATTCACGTTTCATTCCTTCGAAAGAAACGCACCGATTTCAAGTGACAAAGCCGTGAAGAAATTCCTCGTTAAGGAAACACCTTCGCGACGATTTCACACGATTGAACCTATCTGCTGTTAGGACCAAACCGGTACAACAGCGCAGGCCCGATTCTGACTGGATTTTACTTTTCCGTAAATAGCAAAATCATGGCTCGCGAAAAAATCGATCTTGTAAGTCGTCTGCCAACTGCCGGTACTTTCTACGCGAATCCACATGCAGGAAACCCAAAACCAAGACCGCGAAAAACAAACCTAACGTCCAAATAGACATCAAGTTCTGCTGTTGTGTCTTGGCATCAGCTTCTTTGGCTGTGGTTTCGGTTCCACCGATCGGAGTTGTCCCCGATGGTTCGCTTAGCATTTCAGGTTGTCGGCTGACACGAGATGCACCCACTTGTCCTGCCCCACCCGCTAAAATGTTTCCCAGACCATCGTCTTTTTTAACTGGCGAAAACAACTTTTGGTTGCTAGCCTGATATTTCTCGTAGGAATTTTCGGTGGGTAATTCAACGTTTGGATTCCACTTGTTGACTTGCTGTTGTTTGGCGAACATTTGTTCCCGTAACGCCAAATTTCGGTCCGCGGGCAACAAGACATTCCCTACAGCCAAACCTTCACCCGTTTGGCCAGGTTGAAATTGAGCTTGATCATTGGTGAACCGACCACGCAGCCAATTGCTGCTTTGTAAGCTATTATTCTGCAAGCTACTGTTTCGATTACCCAAAGCGTCGGCCCCTTGGTTTCCTAGCGCCGGCAGTTGGCTACGACCGTCAAACGCCGGCAACCCACCCGAACCCGGGTTGGCCGGGTTCTGCATCACGCCACTCACATTTCCATTGCCAGCCAAACCGTTTTGTGAATTGCCTTGAAATTGGCTAGCGTTTTGCTGAAACAGACTGCGATTGTCGCCACTGTTTCCTTGCAACCCCAATCCTGCCCCTAAACCGCTGTTCGTTGGCTGACCGTTATTGGCCGTCTGCCCGCCCGCAGGATTCCATGGACTGGGAACGCTGCCAGTCGACTGCACAGGTTCCGGTTGACCGTTGGAAAGTGGTGTCCGAGTGGGAAATGTTTCATTTGATGATCGGCGAGGCAATGGCGCAACTTCCGATGGGCCATTCGCCATTGCAGAAGGTAAATTATTCGCCGCAAAGTTCGCGTTATTGCCTGGCAAGTTGGTGCCCTGCGCGTTTACACCTTGGGCAGAACTGCCTTGCCGCTGCACCTGGGATTGCCCTAAAATCGGCTGAAGTGAGGCAGAATTATTGATTTCTCGGTTGGGGGCCCGGGCTTCTTGACTTTCGATGGCGGTTCTGGCGGCCGATCGCTGCTGCAATTGACTATTCTGCAAACGCGAAACGTCAGAAATCGTTGTATCTTCGCGCCGCTGTGGATCAAAGGGCTGTGGATCAAAGGGCTGTGGGTCAACGGGCTGTGGCAAGCCAGGTCGTTGCGACTGGCTACCCGCATCCAACACCGCACGATTCTCTAAACTACCCGCCATTCCAGCTTCTAGGCCGGCAGCTGACAAGTTACTGCCGCCCAAACCAGGATTTTGCGGTCGCGTGGAACCCTGCTGCAGCATCCGGTTAAGCGAATCCGGCTGTGTTGGGTTCGCCAAAGATTGGGCCGGCATCAATGGGCTTGGCAAAATTGAAGCCGACGGGTCTGAAGCCGACGGGTCTGAAGCCGACGAGCCTGAAGCCGACTGGCCTGAAGCCGACTGGGTCTGGATCGCAAACGCTGGGTCGGCCTGTGCGATACCGGCCTGTCCCAAACCGGCCTGCGGCATTCCCGCTAAGGCTGGAGAAGCAGCAGGAAAGTTGGTCTCGCTACCAGCAGGCAATGGCCAACCCGAAGCGTTTGGTACCTGAGCAACGGGCAATTGGTTCGCTGGCCAAGCCATGGGCGGGCTTGGATTAGGCCCTGCAGGACCAAGCGAAGCCCCCGAATCATTCGAAGGCGAACCGATAACGGTCGGACTTAACGGGCCGTTGTTTAACGATTGTGGTTGACTGATTTGACTACACCAACAGATACACTGGGCATGGGAAACCAACCCCGTCGCGGCCCAAACAAAGGGACGCACCATGGCAGGTCCAAGTGAATCTAGCAGAGATAGCGATGCCTGCTTAAGGTGAACGGTCAATATTGCCAAAGCGAAACGGCAACCATCATTGGACGGTACCGCACATTCTAATTTCGATTGGACGGTTTGATATTCATCAATTGCTGTCCCACTGGTTCTAAGCTGCGAATCAAATTTGCTGACCAAAGGAACAAGAGACTGTTGATCGGTTGGCAATGCCGCTTGTGCAAACGTGCCACTGCAGTTGAAGAATCCCAAAACTACCAAAACAAGAGTCGCCAATCCAAAATATGAACGGCGAACTGGCGTCAATCGACTTTTCTGATTCGAATCAAAAGCCACGGGGATTCCTCCAACAGATCTGACTACAAGATTGGCGTATGGTAGAGGGAAAAGGTAAAATGAGTAAATAGAGAACTATTTGCCGCCTCCCACCGCATGCAAGCAAGCCCAATCCTACCATTTTGAGCACAATAGGTAATGCAGGCAAAACGAATACTCCGCTTTGACGCCAGAATATCAAATTTCTAAGCCGCGAAGTTGGAATGACAGGGCCTGGCGCTGGTACTTACAGTCCTTGACTTCCACCATGACTCAGATTCAGCTGAAGTGGGCGTCAGTAACGTGACCTGCAAAATAAGAACTTGGTCGACATCGCAAGACGGTGCAAGGACGTTCCAGAACCTGCCCACGTCAGTCGTGGGTCGAACCTATATCGAAGATTCAGAAGAAAGACGCGACGATCAGCGATTCAGTTTCAAAGACGAGTTGGAAAAAAATTGCTAGATGGTGCACGATCGCCGTTGTAGCGTTGGCCATCGCGTGGACTGCTAGGCAAGGCTGGATCGACCTATCAAACCAACCGTTGGCTTGGCATACTTTCGCGTGGCAGTGGGTCCTTGTGGCCGTGGCACTCTACATGTTGGGAATGGCGCCAAGTTGGTTATTTTGGCACTTGATGCTGCAGCGATTCGGCCTGAGTACAACTTGGCAGGAGAGTTTTCAGGCATTTTACGCCAGCCAGTTAGGGAAATATGTTCCTGGCAAAGTAATGGTAATCGCGATCCGAACCGCGATGATCTGTGGTAAGTCCACTCAAAACTTACTGCAAGATTCCCAAGGTTCGCATCTCTGGATTGCCGTTTCGGCCACTGCCGTCATGGAGACGCTAACCTTTATTGCCGTGGGTGGCGCCATCGGAGCCATTTCTGGCGCCTACTTTTTCGCGGAACAGTGGTGGGTTGTGCCGCTAGCCACTTTGATAGCTTTCACGATAGCACTTCCGATTAGCCCTCCCATTTTTCGTATTTTGGTTCGCAGGCTACCGTTGGCCAGAAACTCGACTGCCAAAACGCTGATGCTAGAAAAATGGAATTGGGGTACGTACTTGGCCGGATGGTTGTTGATGCCTTTAGGCTGGTTACTGCTAGGCGGCAGCCTGTTTGCACTGTTTCAGTGCCTGCCACAAGAGGTCGTTACCTCCAGCGATTACCCCCGTGCTCTGGCTTGCGTCAGTTTGGCAAACGTCCTTGGCTTTGTTTCTCTGATTCCTGGCGGGTTCGGCGTGCGAGAAGTAATTATGTATCCGATCCTTGGCGAACGCTTCACGGCGGCTATCGTCTTGGTTGTTCTTTACCGCTTGGCTTCCCTGAGTGCCGAGATTTTGGCTGCTGGCATTGGATTCCTATTAAATCGTATTTCAAATCCAGTCGACCACGATCAGCCATTGGAAGAGTAATCACCAAACACTCGCAGCATTTGATCTGGGATTTGATCTAGTCGTTGATCGTTGCCTGACTTACGACTGGATCCAGGTTATAATGGAAGTTCGATCATCCACTGGCTGACTATCTTCACTGGTTCTTCCAACCGTTCCTTTTTCTGTCTCCACCGAACGAAGTCAATCATGAGTCAAGATTTTTCTGTGGTGATCCCGGTCTTAAATGAACAGGAAAGCCTGCGACAACTGTTCAGCGAAATCCAAGAAACGGCCTCTGAAATCGATTGCCAATGGGAAGTCATTTTCATCGACGATGGATCAACGGATGATTCGTGGAACGTGATCCAAGAACTAAGCCAGGAGCAAGAGACCGTTCATGGCCTGCAGTTCCGGCGAAATTTTGGCAAGGCGTCGGCCTTGTCCGCAGGAATCGCTCAGTCCCAGTACCCGCTTATTTTCACAATGGATGCTGACCTACAGGACAATCCCAAAGAATTGCCCACATTCCTGCAGCAGATTGACGCGGGATTCGATATCGTCAGTGGCTGGAAGGAAGTTCGCAACGATCCGTTAGGGAAAACACTTCCATCGAAAGTTTTCAATCGATTAGTTAGCTGGCTGACTGGATTGAAGTTACATGATCACAATTGCGGCTTCAAATGTTACCGACGAGAGGTGTTTTCGGAAATCAAACTTTATGGCGAATTGCATCGCTTCATTCCAGTACTTGGTGCCGACCGAGGTTTCAAGGTTTCGGAAGTCAGCGTCGACCATCGTTCGCGAAAACACGGCGTTAGCAAATACGGGTGGCGAAGAATCTATCGTGGACTTTTGGATCTGTTAACCGTAATTGTTCTCACCAACTACCTGCAACGCCCGCAGCACTTCATGGGCGCCTTGGGTGGGTGCAGCTTTTTGACAGGCACCCTAGGTCTTGGAATAATGGCGTGTTACTGGATCCTGAGACAATTCAGTGTGCTAGATCCACAGGTCTGGGAACCACTTCATCAGCGACCAATCGTACTTTATTCGTTGGGCGCTCTGTTGTTAGGTGCACAACTATTGGCGGTTGGCATATTGGCGGAATTGATCACCGCCCAGTCCGCCGGAACTTCAGCGACTTATTCCATTCGCCAGAGAACCTCGCCCAAGTCCTAAACCTTGCTCAAGTCCTAAACCTTGCTCAAGTCCTAAACCTTGCTCAAGAAACCTTAGGCACGGGAAGTATCTTGGGTGCCTGAAACTTATCCTAAGAACTTCAACGGTGCAAAAGAAGCGCCCAGAATCGAATCGCTAGCGACGTTGAACCACTTTTCCAAGATGGTTGCATAAACTTGGCGATAGTCTGTGTGAAAACGAAGATCGCCATCAACCAAACTATCCAGTGCAGGATGATCGCCGTGGACGCCCGCTTGTAGCGCCCCCCCGGCAAGGAATACCGGGCCGGCGGTGCCATGATCGGTTCCTTGACTTGCATTTTGACGTACGCGTCGACCAAATTCTGAAAACGAAAACACTAGGACTCGTTTGTCGTTCCCCTGCGCGGTCAAGTCTTTCATCAACGCAGCAACCGCGTCACCCAATTGGGTCAGAAGACCTGCATGAGCGTCGGCTTGATTGGCATGAGTATCAAAACCATCCAACGTGACATAATACACAGCGGTTGGCATTTCTGCCGCGATCATTTTAGACACGGTCTGAAGTTTTTGCCCAAGTTGCGAACCTGGATACTCAACCGACGAAGCCTTCGCTTTGACAATTTCTTCAATCCGAGCCCCCGCCTTAAACGCGCTATCCGCGGTCGTTTGAATGAACTGCAGCAAACCATCATCAGAGGAGCGGAAAACCGCCGCTTCTTCTTCTACTAAACGCTTCAACTTCTGATTACCAAAAGTATTCAAGCGAAATCGTTCCAACGACTGGATCGAAGGAAACGCCGCATCTTGCGCTGCAAGTGCCAAAGGCTGCTTCTCTTCGCCCAAGTGGATTGCCGGGATATCCAATTTCTTCCCAAATTCTCCACCTAGCAACCGCCCCATCCATCCTTCGGGGATCCTACCCTTGGAACGGTGTGCGGTATGCCAAAGATCCATCGATTCAAAATGCGAACGATTTGGATTGTCGTATCCCACCCCCTGGATCACCGCTAATTGGTTCGAATCCAGCAAGGAAGAAAAACCAGACAGGGCAGGGTGGAACCCTACCTGATCATTGATTTTGTGAACCGCAGACTGGCCAATCGCCAAACTAAATCGATTCTTGTAATACTCCTGGTCTGCGTAAGGCACGACCGTATTCAATCCATCATTCCCCCCCGACAATTGGATTACAACCAAGACTTTTCCATCATTTCGCGGCGGCGCAAGCCAGCTAGTCTTGGCAAAAACATTAGGCACACCTTGAAAAAAACCAATTCCAGCGGCCGAACCTGCAGTCAAGTTTACAAATTGTCGCCGACTAATTTTCGAATTCATGATTACGCCAATTGAAATTCAGGAAGGGCAGCAAGCGCAAAAACCGTTTGCCTAACACGCTCAGATTTTGACACTCGGTCGTCCGACGCCAATACTCTTAACTTTGCCCACGATGATTTGGAAATGGGACTCGCTAAGAACAAGTCACTAAAGAACTCTAGCATCTGGTCGGTTGCGTTCACATCGTAATGCGCGACCAAACCAGCCAAATCCTCGTGTGCCAATTTCGTCTTGGAATCCGCCAAAACTTCACCCACCAAATTGATCCTACCCAACAACGTTGCTGAATTGATCCAAGTTCGGCCCCCCGGCCAGCCCTTGACGTTGGGTGGAAAAAAGGGCAATTGTCCCAAATCACGCATCATTTCGGACAAGCGAATAAAGTTGCCGGTCGCTTCTAGATTTCGATACAACCCAACACCCAACTCAACCGGCGAACGAATTTTCTTGCCGACCGATTCAAAAAAGAAATTGCTGGAAAGTATCGTTCGCACCGCATGACCGATATCAAAATTCGATTCTCTCAATTGCCCAGCCAAACGCTCCACCACCTCCTGCGGGCAATCCAAGTCCGTCACAAAATAATTGATCAGCCGACCGGCGATGAAATGGCTGGACGCTTTGTTTCCAATCACCAGCGACACTGCTTGGTCACCATCAAAGTCGCCAACATTGCCCAAGAACTGTTTGGTACCAAAATCGTGCTGATGTTGATTGAATCGAAATTTATCATTTCGAATTTCCCAACCGGTAAACGCTCTTGCCACCTGTTTAATGTCTTGCTCGGAATAATTCCCTAAGCCCATGCAGAACAGTTCCATCAATTCACGAGCATAATTTTCGTTTGGCCGAGTCTTTCGGTTTTCCTTGGAATCCAAATAGGTCAACATCGCAGGATCTTTTGAAATTGCCTGCACTAGAACTTCGAAACTTCCTAACGCATTGTTTCGAAGCATTTGATTCTGCGTCAACATCATCCGCACATCGTCAACCTTTTCGGCGCCGGTTGCGAAATGCCCATGCCAAAATAAAGTTGCCTTCTCCAGCAATTGAGCTTCGGATTTTACCATCCGGTACAACCAAATGTTCGGCAGTCGTTCCACTCCGCCACCTGCCAACGACTGGCGTTCCAAAGTTCGCATTTGCGACAGAAAATCAGGCGAATCTAACGCACCGAACAAACCTTCGACAACCTCGCCGGGCGCTTGCAGGGCGGCCGCTTGTAATTGAGCATAGGAGGCACCAAACCCGGCGCGACGAAACAAGTGCGACGCTAGTGCCCTGGTCCACGGCTTTTCTTTGCACGGTTCAAACGGTGACCAAGCTTCTGAGATCTTCATTTCCGGGTACCTTCCACCAATTCCTGATCCGCCGATACGTCATCAGATTGGGCTGGCGCCGCTTCCACCGGGAGATTAAAGTCCACTGCAAATTCCAGTTCTAATCGATCGTCCGATCGTAACAATTCCAACTTCAATTGTTTCACAAAATCAATCAAATTGATCAGCAGACCAATTTGGCTTGCCGCTGTTTCACGATCGTTTCCTTCTTCCAGCATATTGTTGGCAACCAACTGCTCTTTATTGGCGTTCAAGATGGTTTTCAACTGCGGCCCTTGCACTACAATGCTCGTATTAGAATCGGGAGAAACACTGGCCAAACCGCTCTTTGCCGAACGGACCAAATCGTCTGCCAGTTGCCGCGTACTTGAGACAAAGAACCACTGATCCGAAAACGCGATCGAAGGCGAGAAATTATAGTTAATAATCCCCTCGCCATACTTTCGGGTTCCCGCATCACCTTTGATTTCAGAATCGTCGGCAAATTCACTATCCTCGAAAACCAAATAGGTCGCCGAAATCACTTTGCCTCCCTCGATCAATTCACTCTCCATTTCCAATTGCGGATTGCCTTCCATCGCCAATTGTATGTTCAAGAAGCCTATCAGGCTTTGGTACGCAACCTTAAAACGTCGCTGGATTGTCCTCGAGTCCTTCAGGCGAAACACCAACGCAAATTCCGGCAATTTGATATCCGGTTGCGGAGTGGCGATCTGCGAATAATCTTGATTCCTAACTACAATTTGAACCCCCGGTTCAGTCGCTCCCAGAACCTCTTCGCCAAAGTCTAATCCGGAAAACAGCGTCGATAAAGTGCTATCTGCCTGGGCCAATTCTGACAAATGCTTCTCGTCAAACAATTCTTCTTTGCTAAGCCAAAGCTGCCCCACATCGCGAAACGTGGTGATATTTGCCAAAGCTTCGGGAAAAACCATCTCTTGAAAAACATCTCGTTGCTGCAGCGTACCAAAGAAGTATTGACGCTGGCTGGGCACTTGATCCTGCTGGAAAGGGGCACTGACTGTCAATTGAATCTGTTCCTCCTTGATCGCAATCGATCCACTTATGTGATCCGAAGTCTGTAAAGAATGAAGCAGTCCGCCGACTAACAATTCTGCCGCAATGTTCTCTGCTTTATCACGAAATAGATCTCTCGCTAACCCGGAGTTTCGCACCGTTTCTAAATCCAGAAAGCCCCAGGCATCTTTAGATACGTTCCCGGCTTTCGTTTTTTGGAAAACAGAAGTAGCCAGTAGACTTTCACCACCATCGATCCAAAGATCGACCATCGATTTTGCCATATCCTTTTTGTTGGATACAAAGAGTCGATCTTCTAGTGGGATCAGAAACACTTGATTGTTCAAGGTGTAGGCGGTAACGTCACGATACTTGCCCGACTTCACCGCGTTCTTATCACTTAGATTGCCAAGCCGCACTAACCCTTCGCAAAGGTTTGCCAAACGCTTGGAATCACCAGAAACCAGCACCAATCCGATCGCATTTTGCTGCGAATCAAATCCAATTGACACTCCCTTGCCTGCCAGAACTTCCAACGATTCTTGCCACTCCATTCCGGTGTAGACTTGAAACATTCCCAGCCCAACGTTGAAGGCTGCGAATTGCGGCCCCTTCAATGCTTGTTGAACCGGCGGAAGGCCATCAATCTTCTGACGCAAGGGATGATCTAATAGCCGCTGTATGATTTTGCCTGGGGAAGTAACTTCCGCATACGCAATGGTATCTTTGGAAAACACTTCCGACGGATCGCGAAAACCATGCGAGTCCTGGGCCGACGACTCGGTCGTTTGATCGGTTGACGCTGCGGTGTCTTT
>Ga0105050_10002494_pt1 | contig 26249 bp, 23 predicted proteins | sample FRY01_FD_78088 | JGI IMG/M metagenome (GOLD analysis project Ga0105050, IMG submission 78088) | Freshwater microbial communities from Lake Fryxell liftoff mats and glacier meltwater in Antarctica - FRY-01 | ecosystem: Environmental > Aquatic > Freshwater > Ice > Glacier meltwater ...
GAAGCGCGTGGACCTCATCGATGATCTCCTCGTGCGCACGGCGCTCGGCCCGCAGCGACAGCTCCAGCGCTCCGATCTGCCCCCGCGCATCCGTCTGCGTTGCCTCCGACTTGTCGGCCGTCTCGCGGGGGACCCGGTCTATTTCCTATTTGCTGTTCGCAACCTGTGTAGGCACGACAATTAGTTGGTGCACCGCGACCCCGAAGCCAGACGGCGCCCCAGGGTCGTGGTGCTGCCACGTGTACTGCGCGGGTCATGGATTCATCCGGTCACCCGGGCTACGTGAGAGATGCAGATGCGCGTGCACGCCTGACTCTGGGCGGGTGCTGTGCCAGTGATCACGGACTGGCCAACGTAATGAGCTCCTCGGGTAGGACTCGAACCTACAACCCTCCGGTTAACAGCCGGATGCTCTACCAATTGAGCTACCGAGGAATGCGGGCCGGGATCCTAGACGATCACCGGCGCGTTCCAATACTCGGTGGGGGGCCGAAAGCGATGCACGTGCACGATGGGTCCCTGCTCGTCGATCCTGCCCGGCAGCTCTCGGTCTTCGCGCCGGTATTCCCACCCCGCCGCCTCCATCGCCTGCACGAACGGCTTGGCGTCGGGGCGCCGCGGATCGGCGATGATCACCTCGCTGGTGGGGCCCACGAGTTGAGGGATCAGGGCGCCGAGCGCCGTGCCATTTCGGGCCTCGTAGAGGATGTCCGCACCGATGATGAGGTTCCAGGGCGCCCGGTCGATGATCGACTGCGGCGGCGCGCGCCAGTCCACCACCTGGGCATCCATGTCGAGCCCCAGATTGCGGGCATTCCAGCGGCTGAACTCAGCGGCGGCGGGGTACCAGTCGGTGCTGAGGGCCGTTGCGCCACGCATGGCGGCAACCATGGCCCCCGTGCCGATTCCGGCCCCCAACTCGATGACCGTGCACCCCGTCAGGTCCATGTCGGCCAGCAGGCCACACAGCGTGCGTGCGCTCGGCCATACCTCGGCCCAATAGGGCAGGCGCTCGTCGTCGGCGAACTCATCCTCGTCGATGAGATCCTCCGCGGATGGCGGGCGCCGAACCCTGAGATGAAGCCCCCCGGCGGGGACGTCTTCCCAGATGCAGCGTGGGTCGTCGGGATGCACGACGGGGCAGCGTAATCGCCCGCGAGGGCGCTATAGTGCGCCGCCGTTGATCCGAGGGAGACGATTTTCGTGAGTGACACCACCGAGACAGAGGCCACCGAGGCCGCCGAGGAAGCCCCCGTGGCCGAGGCAGTGGTTGAGGAGGTCATCGTCGAGGAGGCCGCTCCGGTCGAGGAGCCCGAGCCCGAGGGTCCCGGCGGTCCTCGTGCCCGCACGGGCTTGGCGACGCTCTACCTGTGCGAGCGCGGCCACCGCACCCTCGCCATTTGGAGCGACGCGCCCAGCACGTGTCATGCGCGCCCCACCCATGCCGGTGGCGAGTGCGGTCGTCCGGTGTACCACTCCACCGAACTGCCCGAGACGGTGCAGAAGGCGCTCAACCCGATCAAGGCCTCGAAGAAGACCTCGAAGGGCTAGACGCTCCGAGCGGGGAAGCAGTTAGGCGGGCGCCCGGAGAGGCGCCCGCCCTCGTTCCGGTCACTATGAGGCGGTCATCTCCTCGGCGCGGGTGACCATGCGTTCCATCTCCGCGAATCCGGCGTCCCAGCACGCGGGGTCATCCAGGTCCACCCCGAGCGGACGAAGCAGGTCGGCGGGGGCTGCCGACCCCCCGGCAGCCAGGAATTCGAGATACCGGGGCACGAAGCCCTCGCCCTCATCGCGGTAGCGGGCGTAGAGGGCCAAGGTCACCAGGTGCGCGAACACGTAGGCGTAGGTGTAGAAGCGCGTGGAGATGAAGTGGGGGATGTACGACCAGCCCAGTCGGTAGCCGTCGGGCATCTCCACCGCGTCGCCGTAGTACGCAGCGTTTTGATCCCACCAAATGGTCGAGAGGCGCTCGTCGGTGAGCGTGGTGCCCTCGCCGCGCACGCGGTAGGCCTCCTGCTCGTAGCGGGCCAGCACCGTCTGGCGGAACACCGTGGCGAAAGAACCCTCTACGCGCTCGCACACCAGCGCGGTGCGTGTTGCTTCGTCAGCCTCGGTGGCCAGTAGGTGATCGAAGGCGATCATCTCGGCGAAGGTGGACGGCACCTCGGCAAGGGCAAGGCCCGTATGGAACGAGAGCGCGGTCTGCTGCTGTGCGGCCACGGTGAAGTGCATGCCGTGGCCCAACTCGTGAGCGAGCGTCATGACGTCGTCCATGCGGTCCGTGTAGTTCATGAGCACGAAGGGTTGGGCGTCTTGGGCCACCGACGCGCAGAAGGCGCCACCGCGCTTGCCGGTGCGGGGCTCTGCGTCAATACGCTCGTCTGCGAAGAACCCCTCGGCGATGTCGCCGATACGGGGCGAAAAGGCACGGAATGATGAGTTGATGATGGCGCGGGCCTCTGGGAAGAGCACCTCACGGGCCTCGCCGAGCGGGGCGTACTGGTCGGCCAGGTGCAGGGTGTCGAGCCCGAGCAGCCGGGCCTTCACACGGAACCAGCGGTGCGCGAGCCCGTAGTTGCGCTCAACCGCGGTCATCATCGCCTCGACGGCCGGCCCCGGCACCTCGTTGCGTAGGTGCGTGGGGTCCATTGGGTCGTCGTAGTGCCGCAGGCGGTCCATCGCCAGGCGGTCGCCCACCAAGGTGTCGTAGCAGTGGGCCAGAGTGGGGGCGTTGGGCCCCAGTACCGCGTACAGCGTCTCGAGCGCGCGCATGCGCACCTCGCGATCGGGATTGCGTACGCAGGCGAGCAGGCGGTCAATCGTGTGGGGCTGGCGACCTTCGCCGTCGCCTGAGTCGAAGTCGGCCTCGAGCGTGGACGTGATGCGCCCGAAGAGCGTCTGCCACGCGCTTGCGGCTGCGGGGCTGCGTTCGCCGAGCATCCGCTCCTCCGGCTCGCTCAGCATGTGGGCACGAAAGCGACGCTCGGACAGCAGGTGGTGGCGATCCGCGGTTACCTCGGGCGCGTTCGCCAGCCGCTCGGCAAGTCCGTCGCCCAGCTCGAGCCACTCCAGTTCGAAGAACCGCAGCGCGTTCGCGGCCTCCACCATGGACCGATCCATCAGGGCCTCCAGGTCCTGATTCTCGGGGTCGGTCACATCCACCGACTCGCGCAGCGAGGTGTAGGAGTGCAGGCGCCCCAAATCGTTGTCAATGCGGGCCAGCGCGGCGAGCGCTTCGGCTAACTCGGCACCGTCGAGGGCAGCCACTAGCCCGCGGTACCGCGACTCGAATGCGCGGCAATCGTCGAGGGTTGCCGCCAGCCGTGTACGGCAGTCGTCAGCGGATGCGGCGAGGGGGGAGAGGTCCCATCGAACCCCCTCCGCGCGCGGTGCGGCATTGGTCATCGTCATGTCCGCGACGTTAGCGAAGCACCGCCGCGAGGAGCCGGTCTGCGGTGTCCGTCGGCAACGGGGGATTACCCGTTGCCCCGGGGTGATACGGGCTGGTGGGCCGGTGGTAGTCAGAGCCGCCAGCGGGAATCAAATCCCACTTCTGTGCGAGCGCCCCGAATCGTGCGAACTGTTCGGCCGTGTGCTCGGGGCGGTGCACCTCGATGCCGACCATCCCCATGCGGGCGAGGCGTCCCACGAACGGATCGAGGTGGGCGTCGTCCAGCCCGAGGGTCCCGGCATGGGCGAGGACCGGGGCACCTCCGGATTCCCGGATGAGGGCGATGGCCTCCTCCGGCTCCAGTCCCTCGGACCCGGTGTAGGCGGGGCGGCCATCGGCCAGCCACACGTCGAAGGCCTCCCTCCGCGTGGCCACGTGGCCACCACGAATGAGGGCCTCGGCGATGTGGGGGCGGCCGAGCGGGGCGCCCGCGGCACCCTCCAGCACGTCATCCCAGTCCAAGGCGACGCCGTGTTCGTTCAGACGGTCCACCATCCCGCGTGCACGCCGTGCGCGCTTCTCGCTGAACTCGTGGATGCGCCCACCGAGGGGCTCAGGGCAGTGGTCTGCGAAGTACCCCAAGAGGTGCATGCTTCCGTGCGGTACTCGGACGGACAGTTCGATGCCGGGGATGACCCGTACGCCCAGCGTCTGACCGGTGCTTGCCGCGTCCTGCACTCCCGCCATGGTGTCGTGGTCGGTGACGGCGAGGACGCCCACGTCACTGCTGGCAGCGATCTGCACCAACTGCGCCGGATCATGCGATCCGTCGGAGCGATTGGTGTGTGCGTGGAGGTCGACGAGCACCGAGGGCGAGGGTACCATCGGCGCCGTGGCACGGATCAGGCGAAGCGATGGCAACGCGACCACGGTGTTCTCGACCGATGGCGGACGCGTGCGCGCGGACTCAAGGGCGGCGCCGTCCGCGGGGGCCACCGATGGAATCGTGCGCGTGTCGCGCACAACGGCCGGGCGCAAGGGGAAGACCGTGACCCTCATCACCGGGCTCCCGCCGGGGGAACTCGCCGACACGGGTAAGGAACTGCGTCGGCTCGTCGGGTCCGGGGGGTCCGTGAAGGAGGGTGTGGTGGAGATTCAGGGCGACCACCGCGACCGCGTTGCCGAGCACCTGCGCGCACGCTTTCGAGTGAAGATCGCAGGGGGTTAGGCCCGCTCCAGAGCCAGATGCCGTCCGGTGGCGCGCTTGAACACCTGCGCCTCCTGCTCGGCTGACCAGATGGCGACGTCCACATCGCCCTGTGCGTGAACGCGCAGGGTCACCAGATCACCCTCCACGGCGCAGTCGATTTCCTCGATCGCCTGCTCGCGCCCCACCTCTAACTGCTCCGCGATCCGCAGGAACGACGCAAGGCGCAGGATGCGTGCCTCATCACCGGGCTTGAGCAGTGCACCCAAACCGCCGGCCGACTGAATGGTCTTTCGGTGGCCACGCACCAACTGGGCGATGATCACCAGTTCGCGGTGACGGAACCCGGGCAGGCCGGCGTTGAGCACGAGGTAGTGACCGTGCTTGTGGTGGTCGTTGTAGTCCACCAGCGTGCCCACATCGTGCAGCAGCGCCGCGGCCTGAAGCCACTCGCGCTCGCGCGGGTCGGCATCGTGAATGCCCAGACGCCCGAGCCCGTCGAATATGTTGAGCGCCAGGTGGGCCACCTGCTCGGCCTGCACGCGGTCGTATCGGTACACCTCGGCCAGGTCGCGCACGCTCGTGTTGCGAACGTTGGTCACAAGCGGCGGGTCGGCGGGGGCGAGGAAGGCCTCCCAGAAGACACCCCACCGCAGGCCCTGTGCGCAGATCTCGATGCGATCAACATTCGCCACGTCCATGAGGGCCTCCACCACCACGGCACCCGCGAGCATGATGTCGGCGCGGTCGGCCTTCAGGCCGGGGATACGCTTTCGCTCGCGCCTGGGAAGGTCCACCATTCGGTCAATCAGCGCGGCGAGGTCGCTCTTCGTGAGCAGGTATCCGTGCACCTCGCCCAGCGGGTAGTCCTCCGCCTTCTGGGCCATGGTGGCAAGGGTGCGCAGCGCGCCGCCCATGGCCACCACGCGACCACCATCAGAAATCCACGGGTCGAGCCGGAACACGTCGAGGGCGTGACGCCGCAGTCGGTGTACATCGGCGCGCGTGGTGACCGGACCCTCCATGAACGCGTCGGTCATCCGCACCGCGCCCAAGGGGCGGCTCATCGATTGGGTGAGCAGGCGGTCCGCCACCCGTCCCACCTGGATGCTGCCCCCGCCGAGTTCGGCGATGAGACCGTCTGACAGCGTGGTGCCGTTGACGGCGCCCAAGTACCCGAACCGGGCCTCCTCGTCACCTGAGAGGACACAAGCCGTGAGGCCGGCATCGGTGATGGCCCGGAGCACCTCGTCCCCGTTGGGGGCGTCACGGATGGCGCTGGTGGCAACGGCCCGCACCTCGTCAATGTCGGAGTTCCGCACGTAGCCCGCGAACAGTCGCGCCACACGTCCGGCGCGCGCGATGGCCTCGGTGCGAATGGGTGCGCCCGGAGCGGTGCCCTCCGTGAGGCGGACGACCTCACGGATCTCGTCCACCAGACGGAAGGGACCATCTGGGAGCGTGTACTCGAACACCACGAGGCGAAATGTGTTCGAGCCGAGGTCCACCACGGCGAGTCTGACGTCCCGGCTGATCCCACCGGTGGCGCGCAGTACCCTAGATGCCATGTCCACCGGCCCACTCAAACCGCCCGGCGTGGGCGAAGCGGGTGAGGCGCTCGCCCCGATCGCCCCGCTTTTTCTCGCATGGCCCGGGCACTTCGATCGCACCGACGATGTGGAAGCGGCGTGGGCACTCGCGCTGGCTGCGTGCCCCGCTGCGGACCGCCTCACCCTGGAGCGCGCCGACGTATGTGGCCGGGAGCGTCACGGCACGCAGACCCGTCGGGGCAGCGACACTCCCTACTGGGTGCATCCGGTGCGCGTGGCCATGACCCTGATGCAGTGGGGCATCACCGACCGCGACCTGCTCGTTGCGGCGCTGCTGCACGACACCGTCGAGGACACCCCGACGACACCCGACGATATCCGCGCGCGCTTTGGCATCCGGCCCTCGGAACTGGTCGTGTGGCTGACGGCCCCCGAGGGGCGCATGCGGGATGCCACGCGTGAGTACTACCGCCGTCTCTTGGCACAGGGCCCTCCGGATGCGCACGTCCTCAAGATCGCAGATCGGTCGGACAACCTGCGCAGTATTCAGGCGCTGGTATTGCGAACTGGTGACGAGCATCGTCCTTGGGCGGGTCGCTATCTCGAACGCACGCGCTGGCAGGTGCTGCCGCTTGCGGCGGGTGCCCCCTCGGCGGCGCGCGTCGCCCTCGTGACCGCCATGGCCGATCTCGCCCCGCTGGTGGAGCCGTTCGCAGGGCCGCCGGAGGCCGATCGGGGCTTCACCGATCCATAACACGACGGTCACCCGGTCGCCACCGTGCCCGCGTTGGATGCACCGCAGATGAGGTGGGGCTCCGCACGAGGCGTCGTGAAGACCGCGATGAACCGGGCTCGGTGGTTGGGGAACCGCCGAGCCCGGTGTCGTTGTCAGTCGTCTACCTCGATGAGCCGCAGGTAGGGCGACTCGAGGATGGGCGCGATGCCGACCCGCCCCCATGCCAGATCCACGAGGGCATCACCGGCAACCTCGCGGCGCCAACCGCGCCCCACCGATTTGTCGTTGCCATCGCCGCCACTGAGGATGGCCACGAGGAATTCCTCGATCTCGTCGCGGGTGGCCACGAGCGTCGGCGCAAGGTCAACCGCGGCCGCGCGGGCGCCCAACAGCACCTGCGCGAGGGGAACCAGGGTATCGAGTCGCGCTTGGATGGCAGGCGGGGGCGGCGGCCCCAGCGCGATGGGCTCATCGTTAAGCCCCTTCTGCATTGCGTCAATCATCGCGCCGGCCTCGCGCTCCTTCATGGCGGCGGGCATGCCGCGCTCCGACATCAACTTGGCCGGGGTCCCCGGCTGCCTGCGGGCTAACTCGATGAGCGTCCGATCCGGCACGAGCCAGCCCACGGGACGGTCGCGCCGTCGGGCCTCCTCCTCGCGCCATGCAGCTGCTCGGCGCAGCACCGCACGCTCCGGTGGATTGAGGCGTCCTTGTCCCTTGACCTTGCGCCACGACTCCCAGGGGTCGGGCGCGATGCGGGCACCCGGGCCGTAGCGCCGATCGTGTTCCTCGCGCACCCATGAACCGCGGTCGAGCGCATCCGCACGGCGGAGGAGTTCGTCCACGAGGTCGTACAGGTGCGCCACGTCAGCCGCTGCGTAATCCATCTGTGCGGGGGTGAGCGGCCGCCGGGACCAATCCGAGTAGCCCTCGGTCTTGGCGACCTTGAGCCCCAGCACGCGCGCGAGAAGCGCACCCAGGCTCTGCCCGGATCCCAGCCCGACGAAGCCGCTGATCAACTGCGAGTCGAGCAGGTTGGTGGGGCGGGCGTCGAACCCCAACGCGAACAGGATGAGGTCAGCACTGGGGGCGTGCATGACGATCGCGACGTCGGGGTCCTCGATCAGGTGCGCGATGGGCTGCAAGGGAGCACCCTCGATGGGATCGATGAGGAACACGTCGTCACCCACCGCGACCTGGACCAGACAGGGGATGGGGGCGTAGGTGCGTTCCCAGAGAAATTCGACGTCCAGCGCCAAGCGCCGGGCTGCGCGTGCGCGCGCGGCGAGGTGGTCAACCTCGTCGGGAGTGGTGAGCATCTTCGCGTGATCGGTCATCAGCGCTAAGGTTAGGGGTCGTGCACGTTTCCGGGCTTACGAAGTCATTCGGCCCCCGTACGCTGTTCTCGGGCGTCGCCTTCAAGATCGCCCCCGGTGATCGCTTGGCGATTGTCGGCCGGAACGGTGCGGGGAAGACGACCCTGCTCCGGATTCTCGCCGGGCTCGAGGTCGCTGACGGCGGCTCGGTGTCCATTCCGCGGGGTGAGCGGGTGGCGCTGCATGATCAGCGTCCGGACGCCACGGCGGCCGGGACGGTGCGCGATTACGTTGAGCAGGGGCTCGCGCATGCCCAAGACGCCGAGGCGCGCCTGTCTGCGATCGAGGCCCGCATGGCCGGAGGTGACCACGGCGCCGACACGATGGCGGAGTACGGGCGCGCGATGTCGGATCTGGAATCGGCGGGTGGATACCACTGGCGCGCATGGGTGGAGCGGTGCACCCGCGGCCTCGGACTGTCGGATGACCAGCTGGATCGCCCCCTCACGAGCCTGTCCGGCGGGGAACTGACCCGGGCATCGCTCGCGCGTGCCATTGCCGGGCGGCCGCAGGTGCTACTGCTGGATGAGCCCACCAACCATCTCGACCTGCAGGCGATGGAGTGGCTGGAACGCGCCCTCACTGACCTCGCTGCTGCCGTGGTCATCGTGTCGCACGATCGCTGGTTCCTTGAGTCCACCGCCACCGAGATCCTCGATTTGTCGCGCGAGAAGGCGCGGCTGTGGCCCATGGGCTATTCGGCATTCCGCCGGGCGCGGGCCGAGGACGAAGCGCAGCAGGCCGTGCTGGCGGGCAAGCGACGTGACGAGATCGAGCGGCTGGAGCGGTTCGTCATACGTTGGCGTGCAGGCACCCGTGCCAAGCAGGCCAAGTCGCGCGCCAAGCGCCTGGACCGTACGGAGCGCATCGAGGCACCCACCCGCGAGCGATCCCTGTCCTTCGGCTTTCCGAGGACCGAGCGTCCGGGGCGGGTGATCATCGAGGCGGATGCCCTGCGCGTGGAGGTGCCCAATCGCGTACTGGTGGACGCCGCCGGGTTCACGATCGAGCGCGGCCAGCGGGTGGCACTGGTGGGCCCCAACGGGGCTGGCAAGACCACGACGCTCGAGACGCTTCTGGGCTACCGCGAGGCCGCGGCCGGCCGCGTGAGCGTGGGGCATAAGGTGATGCCGTCGTACTTCAGCCAGCACGCCCGCGAGTACGTGGAGACCAAGACCATCGTCGAGACGGTCAAGGCGGGGACCTCGCTGACCGAGACCGAGGCACGCAGGCTGCTGGGCCGCTTTCTGTTCTCGGGCGAGCTTGCGGAACGCACCATCGAGGGGTTGTCGGGGGGCGAGCGGCGGCGCCTGAGCCTTGTGCAGTTGGTGGCCGAGGGCGGAAACCTGCTGGTGCTCGACGAGCCCACCAACCACCTTGACGTAGAGAGTCGCGAGGCGCTCGAGGACGCATTGGCGGCGTACGACGGCACGGTGATTCTGGTGTCGCATGATCGAGCGCTGATTGACGCGGTGTCCACACACACGCTGTCGCTTGAGGACGGCACTGCGGTGATGCGGCCCGGCGGCTATGCGGAGCTGCTGGAAGTGCACGAAGCCGTGGCGGAGAAAGCACGCAAATCGCCTGCTGTCGCTGCCGCGCGTCCGGCGCGCCGCGACACATCGGCACGCGCAGAGGGCAATGGACGTGTCGCCCGCGAGGTGTCGAAGATGGAGTCGCGAATCGGTGCCGTTGAGGCCGAGCTGACCGATGTCGAGGCGCAGGTGGAGGCCGCGGGCGTGGCGGGCGACGTGGACCGAGTGATCTCGCTGGGCGAGCGCCACCGGAAGCTGGAGGAGGATTTGGCGTACTGCATGGCCGAATGGGAGCAGCGCGCGGCGCAGTTGACGGAGGGGTCGTGAACCGCAGCGACCTGCTCGATGAGGTCCTTACGCTGTTGCCGTCTATCGCCACGCACGTTGAGGTTCCGGCGGGCGAGGGAGTGACGGATCAGGGCATGCAGGCACCGATCGGCATCGTCGCCTCTGGGCGCATTGCCGTTGAAGTGAACGTCGAGGGCGAGCGCAGACGTACCATCGCCCTGCTGCAGCAGGGCGATGCCTTTGTGACGCCCACCACTGCGTGGCAGGGTGCACCCGGCGCCCGCATGGTGGCCGCCACCGACTCGGCCGTGGTGCTCATCGGTGGCACCCTCGAGGAGGTAGTGGCGGCGGACCCGGTGGTCGGGGCGTGGGTGATGTGCGCGCTGGCCGGGGCCGTGGCCGATCGGGAACTGTCCGCAAGCATTGCCCTCGAGCCGCGGCTGGAGCGACGCCTGCTACTGAAGCTGCGGCAACTCGCCGACCGGTGGGGCGTGGTGACCTCTGCAGGGGTGCGCCTCGACCTGAGGGTGACCCATCAGGAACTGGCCGACATGGTGGGTGCGGCCCGGGAGTCGGTGACACTGGCCTTCGGGCGCCTGCAGGAGCAGGGCGAGATCGAACTGCGGCAGAGGACGGTCATCATCTGCCACCTGGATGATCAGGCCCGGGTGGCCACCGAGATCGCGTAGCGCCCCAGAGCATCCTGGTCCCACGAGGCGAGATCGAGGCCCGCGGCACCGTAGAGGCCGACCATCTCATGCCGCGAGAACTTGCATGAGATCTCCGTACGGATGGTGCGGCCCTCTGGGACCTGCACGCGCAGATCGAGCCCAGGCAGGCTCCAGTCGACGTCGCGCAGTGCACGCAGGTGCATTTCGATGCGCGACGCGCGGGCATTCCAGCGGGCCACGTGTGCGAACGCGTGGGGGTCGGCATCACCCTCGAACGCGCGGTTCACGTGCCGGATGATGTTGCGGTTGAACTCGGCAGTGACCCCGGGCAGGTCGTTGTACGCCGCGACGAGTACGGCAGGGTCATGCGCCAGATCGGTGCCGATGAGCAGCGCGTCGCCGGGGCGAAGCAGCCGCGCGAGCCGACCCACCATGGTGCGTCGCGCGCCTGGGGCCAGGTTGCCGAGCGTGCTGCCCAGGAATGCCACCAGACGGGTGCCATCGGCGGCGCGACGCGGGATCTTGCCGAGGTGGCGCGAGAAGTCACCCGCGATCCCGTGAACGCGCAGGCCCGGGTACGCCGATGCCAGATCGGATGCGCTACGGGCGATGATGCCGGGGCTGATATCGAATGGGATGTAGCGCTCGAACGTGTCGGCTCGTGACATGGCGCCGAGGATGGCGCGCGTCTTGGTCGCGGCGCCCGAGCCGATCTCCACCAGTTCAGTGGGGCGCAGGTGGCCCACCACCGTGTCCATGTGGGCGTCGAGAAGCGCCTGCTCGGTACGGGTTTGGTAGTACTCGCCCAACTTGCTGATGCGCTCAAACAGCGCGCATCCGGCGTCGTCGTAGAACCACCGCGGCGGGATCGTGGGGCGGGGGGCCGCGAGCGAGCGGCGCAACTCATCCGCGGCTCGGCCCGCGTCTCCCGAGGTCAGATAACAGTCGAGGCGCCATGGGCGCACCTTCGATGACACGGCAGCCGTGATCATGCGGCATCCCAAGCGATGCGAAGGCCGGCGAATATCTGACGGCGTCGGGGCAGATCCCAGTTCCTGAACGTCGCGCGCACCGCCACTGGCTGCGTGGCCCATGATCCGCCGCGAAGTACGCGGTAGTCGTCACCAAAAAATGGCTCGGAATACTCGCGGTACGGGAAGGCACGAAATCCGGGGTAACCGGCGAAGGGTGTGGCGGTCCACTCCCACACGTCGCCGATCATGTGCGCGCAGCCGCTTGGGGCGCAGCCGTGGGGGAACGCGCCGGCGCGGGCGGGGCGAAAACTGACCTGGCCGAGGTTGGCGCGTCCGGTGGGCGCCCCGTCACCCCACGGTGCCCAGGCGTCGTCCGGGCGTGCCGGGTCGTGGCGCGCCGCGAACTCCCACTCGGCCTCGGTGGGCAGCCGGCCACCCGCCCAGCGGGCATGGGCCTCCGCCTCGAAGAACGACACGTGGCAGAGGATCTCGGCGGGGTCGAGGGGCTCGGTGCATCCGAACCAGGTGCGCTGCCAGCCACCCTCGCCATCGGGCGCCCAGTGCAATGGCGCGTGGGTACCCGTCTGCATGCGCCAGCCCCAGCCGGCATCGCTCCAGTAGCGGTGGTCGTCGTATCCGCCGTCGGCCATGAAGTCGAGGTGGCGGCCGATGGTCACGGGGTGGCGATCAATGCGAAATGGCCCGACCTCACACAGATGGCAGGGGCGCTCGCAGTCGAGGGCGCCATGCGCGCCGTCGGTGCCCATGGCCAGGGTGCCGCCCATGATGCTGATGGGGTCGGCGGCCATGGCGGGTTCATTCACGGGGGGGAGGGCACCTGCGGATGGCGCATAGGTACCGGGGGGCATCAACTGCAGGGTCTGCAGCAGAGTCTCATCATGCTGGGCCTCATGCTGGGCGACCATGTCCCACACGAACCCACCGCGCTGCAGCTCGGGAGCGCTTCCCGACATGTCGGCGCGTGACAGCACGTCGAGCGTGCGCTCGCGGACGGCGGCCAGGTATTGGCGCGACTCGGTGCCGTTGAGCATGCGCATGTCGCCGCGCATCGCCCGCGGGGTTGCGCCGGCGTCATACGTGCTGGCGAGGTCGGGGTGTAGCGGGGGACGATCCACTATGCGCGTGACCAGCCACAACTCCTCGTATGCCGCGATGTGCGCCATGTCCCACGCCGGTGGACTCATGATGGGATCGGGCGTGCGGGTAACCCATTCGGCGTCGAGGGGCTCGAGGATGGCGAGGGTGCGCTCCCGAACGCGCTCGAGGCGCTCTGCAATGGATGCCGAGGCGTTACGCATTCGGCAATGATGCCCCGTCACACGGCTCCCGGGATGTGAGCGGGGTCACATCCCGGGACGGCGTTATTCGGTAGACAGGTTGGGGTCTACCTGCTGCGTGACCGGGTGAATGGCGAGGAAGTGGTCCTCGGGTGCCATCAGCAGGGTGTCTACGTCGGCCGCTGCGTCGGACTGTCCCGACTCCGCAAGGGCGTTGCGATAGCGCGTGAGCAACTCCACGACATTCAAATTGTCATCGTCATTCAAGGCGAGGATGCTGACCATCGCGGCCTTTGAGAGACGACGACGTATGGCGGCCTCGTCGAGGTTCCACTCTGGGTTCTGGCGCACGTACACCACGCCGCCGGTCATTCCCGAACAGAGCCATGGCCCCGGATCGCCCATCACGATGGCGCGGCCGCCGGTCATGTACTCGAATGCGAAGCCCTTGCAATTTGCGCGGGCAGCGATGGTCCCAATGCGATCATCAATGGGCCCGGCGGGCAGGCCGCCCAGCACCATGTCCGCGCCGGACAGGCGGATGCCTGCGCGCGCATCGGCGTCGCCCTGAATGAGGAAGGTGCCGCGTGACGCGCCGTAGGCGAATGACTTGCCCACATGGCCACCCACCCACCTGCCCGAGTCGGTGAGCGCCTTGAGCACCGTGATCTCGCCGCCAAGAGAGCACTTGCCCACGCCGTCCTGTGCGCCGCCCGACACGCGGATGCACACGCCATCAACGTTGAACGCGGCCAGACCACCTCCGGTGGCCGAGCCATCCAGGAACGAGAGGTCCACGAGCGGCCCGGAGTCGCCATTGGCCGCAACGCGGTCCCTGAGCGCCTGATCGGTGTGCAGGCCGGTGCGCGCACGGGCGATGACGCCCGCGAGATCGGTGCCGAGGTTGCGGTCGCGCGCCATGGCCGCGTCCTCCTCGACTGTCAGAGTGCCACCGGCCGTGAGGATCGCCACGGCGGTGTCGGGCGTGCGGTGGGGCGGAGGCGGGTTAAAGGGTCGGAAGAAGCGCGCGCCGTCGTGGGGCGCCGTGGCGATGCGTGCGTGCGTAGGGGTGAGCAGCCCGTCGAGGTCCATCTCGGCGTGGTGGGTCACCTGCACCAAGCGGTCCGCCTGGCCCACCAGATCCTGCACGTTGTCCACGCCCATCTGACCAGCCAGATCACGCATGGCTTCGCCTAGCTCGCTGAAATAGCGCACCAGCGCCTCGACCGCCGGCTCATAGATGCGCGGCACGAAGCGCTTGACACCGCGGTGCTCTGCTTCTTCTTCGTCCAGCTGGGTGGCGATGCCCACGTGGCAGGTGTCCAACTGGCAGCCGCGACAGATCGTGCAGCCGATGGCCACCATTGGGGCAGTGCCGAACCCGATTCGGTTGGCACCCATGCATATGAGCTTGATGGCGTCGGCGGCGCTACGCATGCCACCGTCTGCCCAGATTTCGACGCGGTCGCGGATTCCGGCCTCCACGAGTGCGTGGTGCGTCAGGACGGTGCCGATCTCGCAGGGCAGACCCGCCCGACGCAACGCGTGCATGCGGGCGGCACCGGTTCCGCCGTCAAAACCGGACAGGGTAAGTACGTCACCGCCCGCCTTGGCGACCCCGACGGCGATCGTGCCGATGCCCGGTACCACCGGCATCTTGACGATGACCTTGGCATATGGATTTGCCGTCTTCATCTCATCGATGAGCTGCGCGAGGTCCTCGATGGAATAGAGATCGTGGTTATTGGACGGGCTGATGAGGTCGGAGCCCACGACGGCGTTACGGGCGAACGCGATGGCCTCGGTGACCTTCGAACCCGGCAGGTGGCCGCCCTCGCCGGGCTTGGCACCCTGGCCGATCTTGATCTCGATCCACTCGCACGAGTTGAGGCACAGCGACGAGATACCAAAGCGACCTGACGCGATCTGCACGCCGCGGTGCTTCGGGTACTTGCCGTACATGTCGTGAATCTCACCACCCTCGCCGGTCATGGAAAGCATGTCGGCGCGGAATGCCGCTTCGGCATAGGCGCGGAAGGCCGTCTCGCCCTGCGACCCGAAGCTCATTGACGAGATGATGAACGGCAACTCGTGGTCAAGGACATTGCTGGTGACGCGTTCCACGGGGATGCGCTCGTCCTCGGGTACCAGTTGCAGGCCGATGGCGTGGCGAAGGGCCACAGGGTGCTCGTCCTCGAGTCGCTGGCAGGTCTCTCCGAACTCCTTGTAGCCATGCTCGCCGTTGGCCACACGGGCGAGGGACTTCCACACCTTGGGGTACATGCGGGGCGGCTTGACCTTGCCCGGGTCAGCTTCGCCGCTGCGGATCTGGCGACCCTGCTCGGCGAGAATGTCCAGACGGGCGAAGTCGAGGCCGCGCCCCTCCGACGCGCAGAATCCAGGAATACCAAGGACGTCGAGGATCTCGGGCGCAATGCCGATCGCGGATACAAGGCGGCCGTACCCACGGATCTCGTGGATGCCGAGAGTGGACATCACCTTCTCGATGCCCTTGTGCAGACCGTCAATGAGGCGTCCGGCGGCGGCCTCGGGCTCGGGCGACCCGTGGATGGCCTGCTCGACCATCGCATAGGGGCACAGCGCGTCGGCACCGAAGCCCACGGCGACCACCACGTCATGGACGTTGCGAATTCCGGCGGCCTTGACGACGATGCTCACGCGGCGGCGGAGCGCGGCGCCGCCATCACCAGGGGTCTCCCTCAGCACCTTATCCACCACTGCGATCGCCAGGTGCAGGTCGATGACGCGGTGCTCGGGGGTGGCAAGACGGTCCTCGAGCACCAAGATCTCGGCCCCGGCACGCACGGCCTCCACCGCGGCCTCGCACATATGCAGCACGTGTTCCTTCGTGGTGTGCTCGCGGCTGAAGTACAGGGGCAGGCGCGCGTAGCGGTCGCCCCACGCCATGTACACGTCTTCCATGACGGCAACACCCTGACCGGCGGCCACCCGGCGCATCTCGGGCAGACTCACCTCAACGCCGGGCCGCATGGCACCAAGGATGATGGGCACGCGCAACTCGCAGCGCAGGGGCGGCTCGGGCTCAACGCCCTCGATGGGCGGCCGACGCCCCAGCACCACGCGGGTGGAGAAGTGCTCAACTTCGCGCTCGCGGTCAATGGCCGGGTTGGTGACCACGGCCACCGTCTCTTGCAGATAGTCCGAGAGCGGCACGGGCACGGGCGACAGCGGACCCAGCGGTCCGTCCCATCCCAGAGAGCTAATGGGTTCAGCGCCACGATCGGCGTGGAACTGCACCTGCTGCTTATCGTCCTTGATCCATCCGGAGGAAGCCAGCAGCAGGTCGAGCGGCGTCTCATGCACGTCGTCCTCGTCGCTGGTCCACTCCGTCATGACCGGCTCGAGGCCACCAGCCAACCGGGCACGGGCCTCTGCGTGCGGCAGGCCACCGCGGGCACTCGCCCGTGCGTGCACCTCGCGCTGTACCTCGGGGTACGTGAGCACCTGCGGCACGCCATTGGGGCCACTCACGAGGGCCACCTTCTCACCGGGGGCCAGCGGTCGGGGGTCGGCGGTCAGTTCGTGCACGGGCACGATGCCCGGCTCAGATGACGCCACGTACAGGCTTTCGGTCTCTACCCACCAGAGGGGGCGCAGCCCGAGTGCATCGACCGAGAAGACCATCTCGTCGTGGGCACGGGTGGCGAGTGCGACGGGGCCCTGGGCATATGGTCCCCACGCCTCGCGGTAGTGCACGTACAGGTCCTGCAGGTCATTCGGCAGGCGATGCACCTCACCCAGGATGGGCGGGAAGACGAACTCCACCGCTTCCAGCAAGGAGAGCCGCTTCTCGAAGATGAGGCCCTCGAGCAGGCGGTTCAGGTCCTGCGAGTCGGAACCCTCGCGGGTGATCGGCAGGCCGAGCTGGCGGGCCTGCTCGCGCAACTGGGCGATGGTGTTGATCTCACCGTTGTGGCCCAGAATGGCGAAGGGCTGCACTCGGCTGAAGGTCGGGTACGTGTTGGTGCTGTAGCGGTTATGGGCGATGACCCGTGATGACGCGAATGCGGGGTCGGCCAACTCGGGGTAGAAGCGTGGCAGTACGTCCGGCTGGCCGAGCACCTTGTAGACGCAGTCATTGGCGGAGAACGAGGCGACATGGCAGGTGAGGTCCTGTTCGACGGCCACCATCGCGCGATAGCACTGGGTTGACGCCGTGGCGGCGTCGGCGGCGAGCAGCGCGAATTGCCAGAAGACCGGCGGGGTTTCGGTGGCGCGCGGGCCGAGCGCCGTACGGTCGACGTCACCCTCGCTCGCGAGCAGGACTTCGAAGCCATGGAGTCGCACGATGCTGAGAAGGTGCGGCAATTCGCGGTCGGCCTCAGCCACACCCTCGAAGAACACGTGTGCCACCACGAAGCGCGGGTCGTCGGCCAACGCGGCATCGAGCCCGTCAACCTCGAGGCGCTGGGCCCAGAGCGGTCGGGGGATGTCCACCTGCAGGCCAGAACCGTCGCCCTCGCCATCCACGCTGCCCGCACGATGCACCATCATTTCGAGCGCCAGGATCGCGCGCTCGACGATCTCGTGCGACGGCTTTCCATCGCGCGTGGCGAATGCGGCAAGGGCGCAGGCGTCATGCTCGCGGAGCTCAGGGAGCCCGGGCGGCGGGGTCGCGGCGAACGGCACCGGTGTCGTGGTCAAAGAGGCCTCTTCAGATCGTGGCGAATGGGTAGTGAATAGGGCGGAGGGGGCGGTGTCAACGGGGCGCAGGTCCCCATGGCGACATGACGCCGGTTTCCCCTTCGCCATGGGGCACACGACTACCATCACCCAACGTGATCGAGCCCATGCACTGCCACCGGCATCCAGACCGGGAGACCCAGCTTGCATGCTCGTCGTGCGACCGCCCGGTGTGCACCGATTGCATGCGCACCGCAGCCGTTGGCCTTCGATGCCTCGACTGCGCGGGGGGCGGCGCGGCACCGCGCACTCAGGGGCGCGCCCGCGCCCGCGTCCTGAATCTGGTCCCTGCAGCGGGCGGCGCGCCCTTGAGTGTGGTGGTCATCATCATCTGCGTGCTGGTCGCAGTCGTCGAACTGGCGCAGGGACTGGGGCAGAACGGGGGTGGCAACTCGCAGATCGCGATTGATCTGGGCCTGTTCGGGCCGTTTGTGGCTGATGGGCAGTGGTACCGCATCATCACCGCGGCATTCGTGCACGCCGGGATGATCCACCTCGTGTTCAACCTGATCGTGCTGTGGTGGCTGGGAGGAGCGCTCGAGCGCTTCGCCGGCTCCACCCGTACCGGCCTGGTCTTCCTCGCCAGCGTGGTGTGGGGCAGCGCCGGCGCCCTGCTGATGGCGCCTGACGCACTCACGGTCGGGGCATCCGGGGGTATCTACGGCCTGATGGTGGCGTTGCTCGTGCTGGAGCGTCAGCAGGGGATTGCACTTCTGGGGTCGGGGCTCGGCATCTTCCTGCTGCTCAACCTCGGGTTGACCTTCATCATCCCCGGGATCTCGATTGGGGGGCACCTCGGCGGCATGCTGGGTGGGTTCCTCGCCGCCATCGTGTTGAGCGGCTTCGGCCGCGGCCACATGGCCTACGGCCGCTGGGCGCCGGTGATGGTGGGCGGCATGGCGGCGGTCATCGCGGGCGGATTCGCCCTCGCGGTGATCGTCGCCTAAGCAGCGGGGAGGAGCCGGTGCGCCTCCTCGATGAGCGCGGTCGTCAGTGCTACCGCGGCATCGATATCGAGGGGATGACAGGCCTCGACGGCCGTGTGCACGTAGCGCGTGGGAATCGAGATACAGCCGGCGATGGCACCGTGGCCCGCGAGTTGGATGCTCTGGGTATCGGTCCCACCCCGGCCGGACACGTGCATTTGCACGGGGATGTCCCGCTCTGTTGCGATCTCGACGAGCAGGTCCACCAGATCCGGATGGCCGATGGCGCTTGAGTCCATCACGCGGATGGCGGCACCCCGTCCGAGCCGAGTCGTGGGGCCATCGGTGGGCGTCCCGGGTCCGTCGTCCGCCGGGCAGGTGTCAATGGCCACGGCGATGTCGGGCGCGATGCGATGGGCGGCGATGCGGGCCCCGCGCAGACCAACCTCCTCCTGTGTGGTGGCGGTGGCGTGTACCTCGACCTGCGTGGGGCCAGCGGCGCGCAGCCCCTCGAGCATCACGTACACACCCACGCGATTGTCGAGTGCCTTGCCCGTGACCAGATCGCCGACCTCGGCCAGATCGCGAATGCGGGTTGCCACGTCCCCCGGGCGCACCAACGCCTGGGCCCGATCGCCATCCATGCACAGATCAATGCTGAGATCTTCGATCTTGGGTGCGCGATTGCGTGCGGCCTCGTCCATTAGGTGAATAGCCGTGGTTCCGACGATGCCCACGAGGTCTTCGCGGCCCTGCACCAGAACCCGTTGGTCAACCAGAGTCTTGGCATCCCATCCGCCCAGCGGAATGAACTTGGCGAAGCCACGCTCGTCCACGTGGGTGATCATCAGGCCGATCTCGTCCATGTGGGCGGCAAGCATGAGCCGGCCGACGGGGGCACCCGTGGCCGCGCGGACGCCGTCGAGGCACCCCATCGGATCGGTGTCCACGCGATCGGCCATCGAGGCCAGTTGGTCACGCACCATCACGCGCACCCGGTCCTCGTGCCCTGGCGGGGCAGATGCCTCCGCCAGAGCACGCAGCAGGGCGATGTCTCTCAACTGCGCGCGGTCTTGCTGCCGGCCGAGCCTTCACGCGGGTGCGTGAAGGGGTCGGAGATGGCCCACAGCGCAAGGTTTGCTGCGACCAGGGTGATGATGCCGGGGATGAACCAGATGCCCCCAGCTGCGAGAAATCCACCGCTGCCACCTACGTAGAGCAGGACGCTGCCGAGCGCGGGTGAACGGCGCACCACGATGGCGCCGCCAACGGTGATGAAGGCCATCAGCAAGGCCACGGCGCCATTCAGCGTTCCGGCGCGCGGTGCGAAGGTGTCAAATAGCCCGCCGTACGAGACGACGTTGAATGCCCGGAAGACGGCGAGGAAGCTGAGCACCGCCCCGATTCCGGCCAGCACCACACACCATTTGCGCAGTTGGGTCTGGCGCTGGTCGATCAGGTCCTGTCGGTCGTCGGTGCTCACTGGCAGTCCAGGACGAGCTTGCCGAAGTGGAGGCCGTTCTCTTCGCGCTCATGTGCCGCGGCGGCGTCCGCAAGCGGACGCACGCTGTCCACCACTGGGCACCAATCCTGCGTATCAACGGCGGTGAGCAACTGGCGGAACTCGGCGGGGCTACCCATGGTGGTGCCCAAGAGGGCGATCTGGCCAACCGTGACCGGGCGCACCTGCAGCTGCACCTTGCCGCCACCGGTGCCTCCGAACACCACCACGCGGCCACCCGGGGCGCAGGCGTCAACGCTGCCGGCCCACGTGGAACCCACGGAATCAATCACCACATCAACACCGCCACCATTCGCCTCCCTCACCGCTGCGGGCCAGTCGTCGCCGGCCTCGGCGTAGTTGACGCCCACATCGGCGCCCAGATCCCTGGCCGCTGCCAACTTGTCGTTGGACGATGAGGTGACCAGCACGCGGCAGCCCGCCGCCTTGGCGAGGTGGAGCGCGAACGTCGCGACGCCCCCGCCGATGCCGATGACTAGCACGGTTTCGCCCGGAATGATGCGCGCGCGCGTCATGAGCGCGCGCCAGGCAGTGAGTCCGGCGAGGGGCAGCGCAGCGGCCTCGTGCCACGAGAGGCGAGACGGCTTGGGGAAGACGTTCTCGGCCGGGATGACGATCTGCTCGGCGTACGTGCCCTGATCGGGGCCGCCGAGAATGCGGAAGCCGGGGCCGGGAGCGCGAAGGTCGGCACCCCACGACAGCGACGGCAGAATGACGACCTCATCGCCCTCGGCAACGCCAAAGACGCCCGTGCCCACGGCGTGAACGACGCCTGCACCGTCGGAGCCGGGCGTGAGCGGCAGCGGCACCTTGGCCACGCCCTTGCGTACGAACACGTCGCGGCGGTTGAGGGCCGCGGCCATCAGCGACACCACCACCTGGCCGGGGCCGGGCTCGGGGTCGGGGACGGTCTCGAGCACCAGCACCTCGGGTCCGCCGGGCTCATTCATCCGAATTGCCTGCACCAACGCTCCTCAGAATCGCTCGCGGGGTAGAGGTGGAACGATACCTGCCACCGCCGTCGGCCCGACGGATTCAGGCTCAGTCGGAGGGGCGGGTGGCGGCGAGCATGGGAAAGAGGTTCACCGGAGTGCCCTTCCGGTGCCATGCGACGGTCACCGATCCGGTCGTGCGGCCAATGGGCTGCCCCGCTGCCACGGTGACCCCCGTGAGCATGCCGTCCTCATACGCGGCGAGCGGACCGAAGCCGACCCGGTCTCCGTTGGCACCGATGATCCAGACGCCGATCCCGGCCCGCTGATCGGCAGCCGATGCCAGCCGCAACGATCCGGCGATCGCTGCCACCACCATCACACCTGGCGCCGACTGCACGGCGACAGGGCGGCCTGCGGCGTCGAGGTACCGCACCGTGGCTCCCCGGGGAGGCGCCAGTGGGAAGGCGAACCTCGGCAGCACCTGAGCCTGAGCGGTGTCTGTGGCCTCGGGGCGCTGCCCACCCCACACGGTGACCACCGCGGGTCCATCGGTCGGGGTGACGGCGGTGATGATGGCGGGCGCCATGACCGATCCCGCGGGCGCCGCGGTGGCGCCGGCGGGCGCGCACGACGGTGCCGGGTCCTGTGCGGTGACGAGAATGGGGCGCGATGGGTCCCCGCCGAGGGCCGCATAGAAAGCGCCCACGCCGTTGGACCATCCGCCGTTGAGCCCTTGGGGATCGTTGCTGGCACCCACAGGTGCCCATCGACCGCCGATCGCAGCGATGGTGGTGAGTCCATCCGCGGTGTACTTGCTCAAAGTGTGGGCAGCCATGGTGATGGCGTCCGCCTCGGTGGCGAATTCCATGCCCGGCCCCAGACCGAATGCATTGCGGATCTCCTGTGCGGGACCGTAGGTCTGGAGCATCGTCTCTTGGGCCGTGATGGCCACGAGAAAGCGCGGGTCAATGCCGTTGGCAATGCCCTCGCGCACGAACACTGCGCCGTTGCCGGCGAGCGGGCTTCCGGCCGCGGCGAGTTGTGCGTCGAGCGACTGGGCATCGTTGGCCGCGATGCAGCGCAGCTCGGCAGCAGCGATGCCGGTGGCACCGCCGGAACTCATGAGCAGGGCGATGCCGCCCGCCATCAGGAAGGCCGAGGAGATGCGTGCGGAACGGGGAATCGCCACGGACGGAAATGTACCGGCAGCCTCGGCGGCAGATACGCGCGCCAGGGCAGTGTTGCAGTACGGTCAGCGCATGTCCGAGCCCCCTGTGCAGAGCCGACGCATGGCCATCGCCCTCATCATCATCACCGGCGCGGCCTTTGTCGGCGTCGTAGTGGGCCTCGCCTTGGGTCAGGCCATCATCGCGGGCGTGTGCGGGTTGGTGCTCGTGATCGTCTGGTTCGCGATTATGGGCTTTCGCAAGCGGCGTTAGGCCCGCGCCGCTCCCGAATCGTCATCCCGAAGGTCACCCGCCCTGATGATGCGGGCGATTGCGATGCCGAACGAGGCGAGCATCACGATGAGGCTGGCAACACACCATGGGCAGATGGCCTTGATGAGGAAGAGCTCGGCATACAACAGCCATCCCGAGAACACCACTCCGCACAGGGAGACCACGAAGGCGATGAGGCGTCCCGGGAATCCCGGGACGAGCGCGGATGCGATCAGTATGAGATAGGTGATGACCCCGAGGTACGACAGCGGAATGCCCGCCAACTTGGCGTAGTCACTGTTCTGCACGGTCGCGCACCCACCACCGATCACACAGGTGGGCTCACCGCCCGACAGCAGCTCGTACGAGAGGTAGGCGGTGATGCCCAGCCCGACGAGGGCGAGAATCGCCTGCGTGAGGCGCAGGCGTGCGCCGGGTGCGTTTAGCGAAGCGACGTGACTGCTGCCACCAGTTGGACCCCAGGGATCGCGCCGTTGAGGGTCTTCGTGCCCCCGGGGCCGGTGATGACGAACGTCGGCGTGGCGTTGACGCCCGCCGCGGTGCCGGCGTCCTGAGTGGCGAACAGGGAATCACTTGCGGCCTTCGCGCCGCGGGCCGTCTGCCACGCGCCTAAGTCAACTCCGGGAATGGACGAGGCGATGCCCGTGAGCAGGTCTTCGGTGGCCCACCCGGAGTTCTCGGTGCCCTGATTGGCGTACATGATGTCGCTGTAGACGAACCCGCGGTTCTGGTGGGCAGCGGCGGCGATGCCGAGGGCGGCCGTGGTGGAGTCGGACCCGATGGAGGTGAGCGGCTCGATAATGAGTTTGGCCGTACCCGCCCTGACCGGCCCCTTGATGAGCGCCCGGACAGCGTCAACGGACGCCGTCTTGCACACCGGGCACTGCGGGTCGATGAATTCCCGCACCGTCACGGGTGCGGAAGCCTTGCCGATCTCAAAGCCCGACTGCGGGATGCCCTTGGTCAGCGCCAGCACCTCGGTCGCTCCGGCTACCGTGGCGCCGTTCGGCGCCGTGGTGGAGTTGCCCGACGAGTTGCCGCCACCAGAGACGCTCACCACAATGAGCACCACCACAACGACGATGGCGACGAGTGCCGCCCCACTGATCAGCCAAGCCCGACGAGACATCTGATTCATCCTCCGGTCGTGAACGCGGTGGATGATCGCAGATTCACGAGATGTCGAACCCCAGTTGGTCACCGGCCCGAGGTTGATCGGGAACGGGCGGCAATGCCTCGCCGGCGGCAGCCGCGTCCTGTGCAAGGCGATCGGCGCGCTCATTCAACTCGTGTCCGGCGTGGCCGCGCACGAGAGTGGGCGACACCGATGCGTGGCGGGCCATCTCCCCGATGAGCCGTTCCCACAGCTCCCGGTTGGCCACCGGCTGCTTGGCGCTGGTACGCCACCCGCGACGCTGCCACCCGTCAATCCAGCGGTCGGTGATGGCCTTGGCGACATACGAGGAGTCGGTGACCAGCGTGACCGCCGACCCTGGGGGCGCTGCGGCAAGGCCCTCGATTGCCCCCATCAACTCCATGCGGTTGTTGGTGCTGGGGGCCTCCGCCCCCGTGAGCACCATCTCGTCGCCATTGGGGGCGATAACGATTGCCGCCCAGCCCCCGCGCGCGCGCGCGGTGCCATTTCCCGAGCACGCTCCGTCGGTGACGATGGTGAAGTGGTTGGCCGCAAAGTTCATGGGACGGCAGCATATTGGTGCCGTGCGCGCACGTTGTGTGGCTTCGTCGCCCCTAGGTTGATGCCATGCCGACCATGGGCCCGATTACCGCCGCACCTGGCGATCTGGTGGCTCTTGTCGCGGTATTGATCGCCCTCGTGCCCATTGTGGTCGTGGATCTGCGATCGCGTCGCATTCCCGATGCGGTGGTCATTCCGGCGCTGGTGGTGGTGCTGGCGGCGCGTGTTGGTTGGGGCAGCGGGCCCGCGTGGGCCGTGGCGGCATGGACGGCCATCGCCTGCGCCGTGCTCTTGGTGCCGGCCCTCGTGCGCCCCGACGGCATGGGAATGGGCGACGTCAAGCTGGCGGCGCTCATGGGTGCCGCGCTCGGGGCGTGGGCAATCGCCGCAATCGTGGTGGCGCTGGTGGCTGGGGCCGTCGTCGGTGCGTTGGGGGCCGTGGCACGGGGCCGATCGGTGCGCGGCGCCACCATCGCGTTTGCACCCTTCCTTGCCGCGGGGGTGCTCGTGGTGGGGATTCCGGCCGCCTTTCTACATTAGCTGTCCGCCCCACGCACGGCACCCACGTCGCGCAGGTGTGTGGTTCCTGCGGCGATAGCCGCACAGGGTGAGGGTTCGCACCGGGGCACCCGAACCCGGCGGGTATGCTGCGCGCGAAATGGCGCTCATTTATCGCACGGCGGGCGAGTCGCACGGCCCCGCCCTCACCACCATCGTCGAGGGGCTGCCCGCGGGTCTGCCGCTCACCCCCGATGACATTGATATTGACCTCGCGCGCCGGCAGTTGGGGTACGGCCGCGGCGGGCGTCAGAAGATCGAGACCGACCGCGTGCAGGTGACGGCTGGCATTCGCCATGGGCACACGCTTGGCAGCCCGGTGGCGCTCATGGTGATGAATCGCGACTTCGCCAACTGGTCTGAGGACCGCATGGCCATTTGGGAGCCCGCGAGCGACGTGGCCCCCATCACGCTGCCGCGTCCCGGCCACGCCGATCTGGCGGGCATGCAGAAGTACGAGACCGACGACCTGCGCAACATCCTCGAGCGCGCCAGCGCGCGTGAGACGGCAGCCCGCGTGGCGGCCGGTGGGGTGGCCCGGGCACTCATTCGCCGCTACGGCATGGAAGTGCGCAGCCACGTGGTGCAGATCGGCCCGGAATCCGTGCCGCGTCGCGATGACCTGACCCTCACCGACTTCGACGGTGTTGACGAGAGCCCCGTGCGCGCCCTCGACGGCGATGCGGCGTTGCGTATGCGCGCGGCCATCAAGGCAGCCGGCCAGGATAGCGACACTCTGGGTGGCATCTTCGAGGTGTGGGTCTTCAACCCCATCCCCGGCCTCGGCTCGCACGTGAGCGGCGACGCCCGACTCGACGGTCGCCTCGGCCAGGCCATGCTGGGCATTCAGGCCATCAAGGGCGTGGAGATCGGGGCCGGCTTCGAGCTGGGGCGCATTCGTGGCAGCCAAGCGCACGACGAGATCTTCTGGTCCAAGGACCTCGGGTACCACCGGCGCACCAACCGTTCGGGTGGCCTTGAGGGGGGCATGACCCACGGCGCGCCTCTCGTGGTACGCGCGGTCATGAAGCCCATCTCCACGCTCAGCCGCCCGCTGGCATCGGTGGATGTGCACACCAAGGAAGCCACCAAGGCATTCAAGGAGCGCTCGGACATCTGTGCTGTTCCTGCCGCGGCAGTCATTGGCGAGGCGGTCGTCGCCTTCGTGCTGGCGCAGGCGCTGGTCGAGAAGTTTGGGGGCGATTCGGTGGCAAGCCTCGATGCCGCGGTGCTGCGTTACCGTGCGGTCTTGGCGGGATAGTGGCGATCCAGCGCTGGCTGGCGCTGGCCGGCTACATGGGCGCCGGCAAGACGACCGTGGGGCGCATCACGGCCGAGATCCTTGGCGTGGAGTTCGTGGATGCCGACGATCTGGTGCAGGCCCACGCCGGACAGTCA
>Ga0105050_10002505_pt1 | contig 26162 bp, 17 predicted proteins | sample FRY01_FD_78088 | JGI IMG/M metagenome (GOLD analysis project Ga0105050, IMG submission 78088) | Freshwater microbial communities from Lake Fryxell liftoff mats and glacier meltwater in Antarctica - FRY-01 | ecosystem: Environmental > Aquatic > Freshwater > Ice > Glacier meltwater ...
CATCGGACAACGCAATCAATTCTCCGCTCCGCTGATGATCCAATTCTAGATCGCCAGGATGCACCACTTGATCGATGCCGTCCACGGCTTCAAGCAACCTCTTGACCTCTGAAACTAAGCTAGGATCATTGACATAAACATGGGCCAATTGGTGATCAACGACCGCAAATGCTTTGCTATCGATCGGCATCAACATTTCGCCATACGGCCCGTTTCGAACTTCCAATAAACCGGCTTGCCGAAGAATTCGATTGATCATCACCGGCTTACTAACCGGCACCAAGCCATATTCCGACAACGCGACCACTTGAGCACCAATTTCGGCGGCGGCATCAATAATGTATCCGGCACATTGATCCACTTCGGCCACTCGCTTGGGGTCATGTGCCGTCAGTCGTTGAAAGTCGTAATCCAAGTGTGGCAGGTAGGCCATAGTCAACCTGGGTCGATTCTTTCGCATCACCAACGCGGTGGCCCGAGCAATCCATTTGGAACTGGGTAGCCCCGCTTTGGGTCCCCAGAAACTAAAGAAAGGGAACGCACCTAAGCCGGCTTCCAATTGGCACTGAGTCTGATCCAGAATCCCAAACGCTTTGGAACCATCGCAGCCATAGTGCGGCTTGGGCGTGGCAAACCACCGAACAGGCGCGCCTTGATTGAACCACCAAAACATTTTCGCAGTTTCGTAGCCCTGGTAAAGCTTCTCACCTTGGATCAAGTGATTCGACTGTTGCCAAAAGCGAATTTCGCCCGTGTCCCGAAAGTACCAACCGTTGCCAACCACCCCGTGGTCTCGCGGCGTCAATCCCGTCAGCATCGTGGCTTGTGACGTACAAGTCACTGCGGGGTAGGGACTGGTCCAAGGCTGCGGCGTTGCAATGGCCGACAATCTAGGAGCATACTTCATCAAGTCGGGCGTTAAGCCAACCACGTTGATAATGCAAACTTTGGACATAGCCAAATCGAACCCCTCCCTAAGTTGTCTCTATGCCTGCGCGGCGTATTTGAATGCCCGCAGAGACCTTCTTACTTTCACAAATCCCGGCAAACAATCGATGGTCAACGCAAAGTTCGGACGTCGCCTTCCAATACTGCCTTCCAATACTGCCTTCCAATACTGCCTTCCAATACTGCATTCCAATACTGCATTCCAATACTGCATTCCTGGAGCCGTCGCCCACCTACTGAGTCACGCTTAGGTCCAGCGAATTCACCGAAGCAACCGCCGACAAAGCACTAATTGCATCCACTTCCACCCGAGCGTTGCCCAATTGAGTCGCCTTCAGGCGAACAACCAAAGGAATCGTTTCGCCGCTTCGAATTTCCTGGATCGGCGTCACCAAATGCCGAAGTCCATCAGGTGAAGAGGTCACTCCCGATTGTGATCCTACTAATCCCAGCAGAACAATTCCAGGCGGCGTTTGCAAGCCGATGCGCACGTTCTGGTCAGAAGTGGTCCGTTGATTCGTGACCGAGATCTCGACATCGAACACTTCTTCACGGCGAACTACTGGCGAAACCGCTTTGATCTGAACCCCCAATTGTCCCAAGACAGCGGGATCCACACCACCGGTCGTGCCCGGCTGACTGCCTGGCACACCTGCACCGGTTCCAGGAATACCAATGGGTCCTTGCGGGTTAGTCCCAGGCGTGGCGATCGTGCCGTCGCGTCCTACAATTCGAATCGGTATTTCCTTCAGATCGGTCACTCCTTGATCTGTCACGACCTGGAATCTGGCGAACCCGTTTCCGTCAATCGAGATCGTTCGATATTCAATCGTAAAGTCTCCGATCGAATTGGGTTCAATTCGGTCCATTTTCATCATCACCAGGCCGTTGTCTTCGGCCGCCTGCGGAAGACTCTGAATCGGTTGCAGCGAGGCTGAAGATTCCGAGCGAACCACAACGCCTGTCAGCGTTACGTTTCCTGTATTGGTCACCCTTGCAGTGACCCGATGTTCCTGGTCAATCATCGAGCTGGATTCCGAGTACAACTGCATTGACAAACTAGGTTCACTGACATTTTTGGCACTGATGCAACGGCGAATCGAAGCGGTATGCCCCCCCTCGGCTTGCACATCGATCTGGAAGCAATGTGTTCCCTCGTCACGGACTCGGAACACAAGGTCCAATGACTTGCTTTCCCCAAAAGGCAATGGTGTCTGCATCGGACCAAAGGTGATTGCACCTCCACCGGTCTTACCAACCACTTCCAAACCACTACCGTAGCGTACAACCGCCGTAATGCCTTTCAAATCTTCTTCGCACTGGTTGACAAACGTCAAATTGAAAGTCGAATTTTCGCCGACCCGACCCTGTCGATCGCCTTCAATTTTGACGGCCAAACACGGTGCAACTACTTGAGTTTCAGCACACGCCCGAGTCTTCAACTGATCCACTTGACTGGCGGCATCAAAACACAATCGAGCGGTTCCGACGTTGCGGTCGGATTTGAACTGAATATCAATGATATTTGGAGCCGAGCCGGGCTGTACATCGCCCAACGCCCAAACCAATCGGTCACCATACTCGGTTGGCTTTGGCGTGCTGCTGACAAAGGTTAAACCATCGGGAAGACCTTCCAGGGTTACCGTAGATTCACGAGCTATTTGATCGCCAGGATTGGAAATTTCCAAGCGGTAACTAAAGGGTGTAGCGATCGCAACCACGCGTGGACCAATGGTGCGGATCGTCAACGCTGCGGCAACCCAGCGAACGCTGGTTACTGCACTTTCGATCACTTCGTAGCCGGCCGAGTTGTTCGTTGGGCGAATAATGTCAACTCGAATAAACGTAGTGCCCGGGCCGGTCTGATCTGTCGGCTGTTGAATTTCAATCGCGGCATAGCCATCGGGGCCAGTCAACACCTCGGCGGTCTGAGTCCCCTTGGGTAAAAACTCCGCAGCAGCACCACCTGCGATTTCGTAGCGGACCTTCCAATTGTCGACCCCTAGTCCATCCGCCGTCTGACGTATGTTTGTAGTCAACGGATACTTGGCACCTGCGGTAGCGGTCACTGGCGTGGGAATGGACCAAAGAGCATCCACCCATTGAATTTCGGTTGTTCGTAATCGCTTGTCCCAAGCCTCAGCCTTAGGGGCAACGGCGGTAATGTAACTGTTGCCTGCCGAAGCTGAAGAGACGCTGACCCAAGCCTGGCCTTTTTCAATCACAACGTCGTCCACGGGCGTTGGGGTGCCTCGATCTATCGTCTCTTTTTGTAGCGATGTCATCATCGTCAAAAAATCACCCGATGTTTTTCGAGTGGACGCTTTAAGCATTTTTACGACTGAACTGGTGTGCCGACTACTGTAATCAATCATCTGCCCCACGCTGTCTTGGGACAGCATAAATTCCAGCGGCTGGTGTGGCACAAAGTAACCATCACCGCCACAAATCCCAGCCAAAACCAGGACCTCGCTGCCAACGGGCGCGACGATCTTGCTGGGCGTCATCAGCAGTTCGCCGCGCTGGCCGCGTTGCAACAATTTGCTCGGGTTGGAAGCAGGTACACCTAATTCACGAGCCTTCTTACGCAGTTCAAGACAGCTTCCAATGGCACCCTGATATTCACAAGGCGGTGCGGCCACGTTTTGAAAAACCACAGGGACATTGAGTATCGGTTGAATGTTCTGCTGCGGCATTGCCAAATTTTGCTGGGGTGCTAAGTATTGCGGCACGGAAATCCCGTTAGCAAACAGATTGTTGCCGGTCAAATTATTGGCCGCATTCGCATTGGGATCCACCATGGGATCCAGGATGGGAAATCCCACGGGCGTTGGTACCGCGTTTCGGTTTTGACCAAGATTCCCAAGACGGTCCAGACAACTGGCAGGTCGAGGGACTGCCAGCGTTGTCGAGTTTGGCGCAGGCAGAAAGATTCGTGATCCGTACGGATCAATTCTAGGCAACTTCACTTGGCTGCACGCCGAGAGAAGAATGAACAACAGTCCAAACGCATAGACACGTCCGAAGGCAATTTTCGGTGGTTGGATTGTCATTGTACCTCCTTATACTCAAAGCAAACGGTCAGCCAACAGGTTCAGCTGGCATTTTTTAACCAAGCTTAAAACGGTGGTCCTGCAAATATGCTGGCAGCCAAGACTCCCAAAATCGGTGGGCTTATGTCCTTGCAGATACTTCCCAATCTGCCAGAGAGCCACATGCAACACAAAGCACTCAAACCACCCAGTCGATAAAATCTTGGATTCATTTGTCAAGCCAGAATTGTCGACGGATTGACGCCTCTGGAATGCTTGCAAACGTAGCACGAAAATAAGAATTCGAGAGAATTTGGCTAAAATAGCCTGTTTAAATGATCAAATACGCTCCCAAGACAACGGTCATGACGATTACGCAATCTCGCAAATCGACGCAAACCGCGCAAACGCCCTCAATATCCAGAACGCCAGCTGCGCAAACTTTGCGGACTACAACTTTCACCATTTGGATAACAACGGTTGAAACACGTAAAACGACTCTAGTGGTTGTGCCTGTTAGTCCGAATACACTTTCAGGCGGCTTGCGAACCAACGCCAGACATGTAAGCACGCTGGCCTGCTGTTAGTTGAACTTCATCCACAACTCCGTCATTTTGCTCGCAACGATACCAGAGCAGATTTTAGACAGCTTCCTTCGAGGGTTCGGTAATGAAACGATCTTTGTTTCTAAGCTTTGTATTTTTGACTGCGGCAGGGTCATTCGCCCAAGCTCAAACTCCTCGCCGTGCCACACCCGCTGGCTTCCCGAACAATTCACAGGCGGTACGATACACACCGACACGGGCCGCAAGCTACCAAGACGATGACTTTGTGTTGGACTCAAGTGGGGTGGATCTCTCTGATGCAGAAGACCCGGCTGAAGAGACTTCACGTCGGGTATCCCAACAACTGCAGAACTATCAGGCGCAGGCCCAGCAACAAATGCAGCCGCCTACCCCTCCGATGCAAAACCAGATGCAGCGGGAAATGCCGCCCTCGCAATCCTATCCCCAGACCATGGTTTCGCTGCAAGGTGCTTACCCGAAAAGCCAGAGCGAATACTGTAGCGACTGTGGGCAACCCAACGGCAGTTGTGGATGCGGTGGCCATGATTTGGGCGGTCAGCATGGTGGAACCAATCGCAACCAGGCTTCACCTGGGTACCGTATGAACGGGGCTCAAAATGACCAGTTCATCCAAGATGGACGCGACGCGGGTGACGCCGGTTGCGATACCAGCGGATTGTACGATGACTTTGGCAACGAAGAACAGCACAATGGACGAGACAAAAGCGGCCGCATCCGCATCGGTGGAGTCCGAGGTCAGAGCATGAACACCGTCGTTGGGGGCGGCTGGTTATCGCTTCGTCGAGACGGGGCCGATTTCCGCACGCTCAGCTATGAACAAGCGATGCCAGATAATCGGATGTTAGTGGGTGACGCCGACATAGCTTCTCAAAACGGTTTGGAAGTCTTCATTGCACGACAATCCGATCAGGGCACTGGTTGGGAAGCTCGGTACTGGGGTTTAGAACAATCCGATGGCACTTCAATGCTGGGCAACATGCCGCAAACTTCGCTACTCGGTTTGAACACCGTAACGATCGCACCTTGGGGCACCATCGGTGGTTTGTACAACATGGCAGATCGCCATGATCTTATCCGAACCAGTGAATTACATAACATTGAATTCAACCTGTTGAATTACGCCAGTTCCTGCGGGCCACGCAATTTCATTTTCCGAAGAATTGCCGGTCTACGGGTCATTCGCTTTAGTGACGACATGAACTACTCGGCGTTCTCCTCGACTAATTTCGGTGCAGGTTTCAGCGACGTCAATTACAACATCAACACCACGAACACTTTTGTTGGTGCCCAGTTGGGCGGACAAGGCGAGTACTGTTTCACCGATCGCATACGACTTGGTTTGGGATCAAAAGTTGGAGTTGGCGGGAATTCAATGGATGTGAATCAACGCATTCAAACCAGTTCCAGTGCCTACGGTATTCAATCATCAGGTGCCGACTTCAATTACATGAACAGTGACACGGATCTAGCGATGTTTGGCGAGATGGAAGCCAAGGCCTATTATCACTTAACCGATAGCTTCCGAATCAGCGTTGGTTATCGCCTGTTTGGCCTTGCGGGAGTGGCCACCGCCGAAGATCAGATCCCTTACGACTACACAGATGTCACCGACATCCATTCAATCAAACGCGATGGTAGCGTTATCTTTCAAGGCTTGACCTTGGGTGCGGAATATTGTTTCTAGACAACTCCGGTTTCAAAACGCAGGCCACCTCGACGGTAGCCTTGACGGTAGAAATGTACCAAGGCCGCATCCACAAGATGCGGCCTTTTTTTGTTTTGCCGTGACAGTGACCTCTTTTTCCAAAATCCCCATGAACCCATCAAAATTCAAGGCCAAAATTCAAGTGCCAAAAATTCAAGTGCCAGGCATTCAAGTGCCAGGTGTGCGTTGGCAATTGTGAACCACGACAGACACGAAAGGTCTCCCCAGTCTTATTCTCGCGTATTTCGCGGTTGACTCCACAGCATTTGACCCACGACCGCCAGCGGCGACCTTATTGCCCGCATTAGCGAACGATTCGTTGCAATCCGAGTAACCCGACCGTAACGACCTTTCGTTCAAATCGCGCTAATATCGCAGAAAGCCCCGCTGCCGCCCAATTGCGTCCAGCGTGCGACTTGATCTGTCCGGGAACATTGTTAAAGTTGGACGATAGGGGTTCGGTGTTTTCGTTCGTAATTTCAAGCGATCGATTGAAGGAAGGGCTTCCCGACAGGTCTGCGGAACGGTTTGAGTTGGTTAGAAGATCCTGTGCGAATAGCAAGCTACAGACCATCGCCCTGAATCCGCAGGAACATTCTGCGAATTCGGAAGTCACCGGACACCTTCCTGCCCATGTGCTGTTTTGCATCCACTTTAAGAAGTATCAATACTGATGAATGACATAACAATTTTGGTGGTAGAAGACGATGCAGCCATTCGCATGGGTGTGGTTGATACCCTAAAAGCTGAAGGCTACCGAGTGATCGTGGCAGAGGAAGGCTATTCTGGTCAACGGATCGCACTTGAAGAAACGTACGATTTGATGCTATTGGACCTCATGTTGCCAGGCATTGATGGATTACAAATCTTGGAAAGTGTCCGAGGCGTGAAACCGGAAGTCCCGATCATTCTGGCGACCGCTCGCGGGGACGAAAGTGAACGAATTCGTGGGCTTGAAGCAGGTGCCGATGACTACGTCGTCAAGCCTTACAGCGTGAAGGAATTGGTCGCCCGCATTCAAGCGGTTTTGCGTCGTTGCGGCGGTGCGCCGGAAAACGAACTGTTGACCATCAACGGCGGAGTGATCGATTTCTCTCGCCGGGAAATCAGTTACCCCGACGGCACGAGTGCTTCGCTTTCGGAGCGTGAAGGTCAACTACTTTACTATCTTAATCGGCACCGTGATCGCGCGGTTGCACGAGGAGAACTGTTAGCCAAGGTTTGGGGAATTGATCCCACCGGTGTGAACACTCGAGCCATCGATATGCTGGTCGCACGCTTGCGAGAGAAATTGGGCGACAATTGCCAAACACCCCAGTTTCTGTTGACGGTTCGCGGCAAGGGCTACATGTTATCCCGTCCCAATTCGCTAGAACCCAACGTCCCCCCATCGGCCACTGCTTCGACTGAAGATCAAGCCGGATCAAGCGACGACGGTGAGCAATCGGCATAGCAGATTCACCCCAATACCAACGGGCATCCGTCGCGTAAGTAACAACATCCGGCAATGGTTTCAAGCAGCGTATTGTGACGATCGGAAAACGACCGAGGCAGTGGATCTTAGGAGGCCGGGTAGGAATCACCCACGCAAAGCACAAACATTGTCCCGTTGAAGAGGACCTAATTGGCAGGACTAAAGAACCGACGATGATCAAAAATTGGCGAATCTGGCTAACCTATACGGCATTGGTGTCGCTGATCATCGTCGCAATGAGCTTCATTTCCCGCACCACTTTGGTCTTGGAAGACTCGCGCCAAGCGACTCAGTTAAACGCGTTGAAGACTCGCTTGCAAGCGGATAATCAGAAGCAAGTATCCTCGGCAGCTCGACGAGTCGATCGCTACCTGGCCGGATTAGTCGCTATTGAATCCTTGCGTTCACCCTGGGACTATATCGAAGCCCCAGACTTATCTGAAGTCGGATCCGATACTTCAACGACTACTAACTGGGTGGAAAATGCTTATGCCCAATTCTATTTCCAATTAAGCCAACAGGGACGACTTCGAGTCCTGTCCAAAGATCCAAATCTATCACTAGAGAACTTCGATCGTTTGATCAAAGCATTCAAATGGCAGCGACAATTGCCAGGCCTTTTGGATGCGACCACGGTTGGCTGGGCGGCGGACCCTACTGAGATTTATCGCGTCAATTGGTTGATCAACCAACGCAAAGGACCGGGCGATGCAACCCAGTTCAGCACCGATATTCTACTGCCTGATGGCGATTTCCAACCCATCCCTGCGGTAATCGACGCTTCGAACCCAGGCGACTCTCCTCAAGTAAACGACGATCTTAGCAAAAACAACACGGACCCCAATCGTTTGATTGGACAGGATTTACCAACCCAGTCACCCAATCAAGCACCACAAGCGGATCCCTCTTCGGACGAAAGTTCGACCGCCGCGCCCACTAATTCGACAACGACCAAACCCTTAGCATTTTTGCGATTGAATGCGATATCGGTTGGCCCCATTTATCCGGTATGGCTTTCGGGCGAATTGTTTTTCGTCCGACAAGTCTCGGTCGATGGTGACGCCTATCTGCAAGGCTGCTGGCTGAACTGGAACCGCTTAAAAAATCGACTCTCCCGCGAAATCCGTTTAGACTTGCCGGCTCAAACGCAAATCGTGCCCGTTGAGACATTGCCCAAATCGATTGATGAAGTTGGTTATGCAAACTGGGCTCCGTTGCACATTATTCCGCCGCCGATCACAATCCCTGTGAAAGATTTTCCTAGTGACGGAGGCTGGTTGATCTTGATCTTTGGCTGGGTGTTCTTGACCGTTGCCTGCGTCGCAGTGGGCATGTTGGTGCATGCGGTTTTGAAGTTAAGCGAACGCCGCGAATCTTTTGTATCCGCGGTGACTCATGAATTGCGAACTCCCTTGACTACGTTTCGACTGTACGCGGATCTATTGGCCAAGAGTCCTGAACCTGAGAAAACGGCAATCTATGCCAAGACTTTGCAGACCGAATCCGAGCGATTGTCACATTTGATCGAGAACGTGCTTTGCTATTCTCGTATGGAAAAACGCGGCATCACGTCACATCACCGCGTGACCTCGATTGGGACTCTGGTGGATTCAATCGTGCCGCGGCTAGAAGACCACTGCTTTCGCGCAGATATGATTTTGGATTTCGCAGATGCAACGCCTCAGGTCCGGCGTTTGGATCTGTTGACCGACCCGTCGGCGGTTGAACGGATTTTGTTCAACTTGGTCGACAACGCGTGCAAGTACGGTAAGACGGATAGCGAACGAGTGATTGAACTGAAAATTGTTCGTCAAGACAAACGTCTACAGTTTGATGTTCGTGACCACGGACCAGGAATGTCTGTCAGTCAGAAGCGGAAGATGTTTCAAGCCTACAACCACGGTCAAATATCGGCGGGTTCGCCCAACACAACCATTGGCTTGGGATTGAACATTTGCTACAACTTGGCCAAGGCGCTTGGCGGCCAACTTACTTTTCATGACCAATCACCCGGCTGCATGTTTCGCTTGGAAATTCCCGTCGACGCCACTTAATTCCGCCACCAATTAATTCCGCCACCAATTAATTCCACGACCAATTAATTCCACGACCAATTAATTCCGCGACCAATTAATTCCGCGACCAATTAATACCGCGACCAATTAATACTGCGACCAATTAATACCGCGACCTTGGCACATGCTGCTTGCATCGGGTCACCAAGAAGCAAACTGTTGTGATGATCACCAAGCAAAAGGTTAGATCCATCAAGTAAGTACCTGACCAGCTTCTCCCCCGCGATTGTCAAAGTTTGACCAACTGGGTGCACAGATTGCAGCGGCGCAGAGCGTCCACCCGGATCGTCTTCACGGTTGGCACGGGACTTCTTTTTCCGATTTTGGCTACTATTGCCTAGATGTTTAGCGAAATCTGAGAACTTCTAAGTTCTAGCCCTAGTGCAAATCTACTTCGGACTTAAAATGCCCTCAGCAACCAGCTTGCCGCTGCTTTGGGTGCCGCAATCCTGGTCCTGACAACAGTGGAACGGCCAAGTCTGCATTGGAATCGGAAATGTTGAACACACTGTACCTGCCGGAACTGCGCGAGATGCTACAGCATCAAGACGCCGAAGGTCTGCGTGTATTCTGTGAGACATTGCATCCGTCCCGGACCGCCGACTTTATGGCTGGGTTGACTTCGTCTGAACAATGGCGAGTGATCCAACCGGCGGAACTGGATACTCGCACTCTGATCTTTTCGTTTCTGGATTGGGACCAGCAGATCCAAATCGTCAGTGAAGAAGACTTGGGCGAAGTTGCGTTGGTGATTGCCGACTTACCCTCGGATGATCGCGTTGACTTGTTGAACGATGTTGATCCTGCGATCGTCAAGCGTCTGCTGGATCTATTGCCGGTTGAAGAACGTCGCGACATTATGCGACTAAGCCAATACCCTGAGGGGACCGCTGGTGCGGTCATGACGACCGATGTCGTGCGTCTAAAAATAGATGGAACCGTGCGTTCGGCGTTGGATGAATTGGCCGACCAAGCTAATGACTCGGAAATGGTGTATTACCTGTTCGTGGTCGACGAGGGGAACTTTTTACGTGGAGTCGTTTCGGCGCGTGAATTAGTCTCTGCGATGCGACATCCAGACCAATTGCTAAGCGAGATCATGAAGACCGATCTGATCGCCGCAAGAGTGATGGACGATCAAGAGAAAGTTGCCGAATTGGTTGCCAGAATCGACCTGTTGGCAATTCCCATTGTTGACGATCGCGGCCGTCTGTTAGGCATCGTAACGCACGACGATATCATTGACGTCGTGTTAGAAGAAGCCACCGAAGACGCCCAACAAATGGCAGCCGTTCAACCGCTGGAAGATTCCTACATGCGGACCAGCGTCTTCGAACTGTCTTGGAAACGCGGCGTCTGGTTAGCGATCTTGTTTCTGTGTTCGTTGTTTACTGCGGTTGCGTTGCAACAGTTCCAAGGCGAAGTCCTACCTTGGATGATCGCGTTCATTCCGCTGGTGATCAGTTCTGGCGGTAATTCAGGAAGCCAATCGGCAACCTTGATCATTACAGCGATGTCGCGCGGTGACGTTTCATTGAAAGACTGGAAGAAAGTAGTCGCTCGCGAAATTAATATGGGCCTCTTATTGGGTGGCGCCTTGGCTTTGATGGGACTGGCGACCATGTACATGTTCCCCACGGTCTTAGCCGAAGGAAGCTTTGCCAAATTCGTCGTACCGCTTACGTTATTCTTAATTGTGATGGCGGGCACCTTAACCGGTTCGGTCTTGCCATTGGTCTTCAACAAAATTGGCTGGGATCCGGCCATTATGAGTAATCCGCTAGTTGCCGGCATTATGGACGTGCTGGGAATCGTAATCTACGTCAAAGTCGCCACGCTAATTCTGACTTAACGGTCGCAGGAACAACCGCAAAAAACACCGTATTGGGTTGCGATCATTCCGCAGGTTCATTCATTTCACATTGCCCCAGACAGACAATCGCCAGGACCCACCCGGCAGGTTGACGAATCTTGCGACGCACTACGGTCAACCGCTACGCAAGGTTATGATTTTTCGGCTAAGATGTAACGTAGCCCAGGGATGCATTTCAGTCCCAAATGCATACCTTTTTACGAATCATCAATTCTCTCGATGGCGATCGCTGGCTTATGTTGTTAGACCGCATGAAATATTTGTCGATGGTGGATGAACCAGGCATTCGAGTCGAGGCGGCCCCGGAAGTCACTCAACAAGTGATCACCTACGCAATCTCCGTTTGGGCAGAGATGGAATTGGAACCTCGCCAGATTGATACAGAAGACGTTGTCGCAATTTTCCGACACGCCGAACGTCTGTTTTTTCATGTCCGAGTCTTCAAGGAGGGGCGGGCCGAGACTTTTGTGATCGTTTCGGTGATACCTAGCAACCTTCCTGACGGTCACATTTTGATCGACCTGGCCGCCGAACACGTGCTACCCACTTTTGAGTGCCCGGGGTGCGATTATCTGGGACCCGCAAGCGCCGAACTGCTTGAAACTCAAATCCCAAAACTGGAAGCAGACGGTCCTACTCCGTTTGCCATTCTTTCTCGAGGCGAAGGCACCTTCCTGCAGACCTATCACACCGAAGATGGTTATCTTTTGGAGTATCAATTAGTGAACACCGCGTGTCACTACGAAACCCAAGAACTTCTGGACGCCGCCCAAGTTGTCCAAGCCATGATCTCGTATTTCCACAACGACAATCGCTGGGTGAAAATGTTTGAATGGCAGAAAATGGACCTCGATCATTAAGCCACCTCTATTGTAGGTATGGACATTATTGCGAATCGGTCCGCGCCAGAACTAAGGCAGTGGGGCGTGCTACTTTTTTCTCTGACTTGGTGCCTCTGTCAGAGACTGACCGGACCAAGGGTGCTTCTGACAAAACGACTAAGGCCTGAAAATAGGGACGGTTTACGCCAAGCTTGACTATTGATCGTACCGGTGATGAGGTTTTTCATCAGCGTTGCGTCGAAGCGGTACAGGTAACCCAGTTTCACTCGGGGCACTTTCAAGCAGATCCATCAAACCGTCTTTTTGGGCCGAAGTTTTCCCGACCAAACGATTGTGTTAAATTGACTGGCGATGGCCTGCCAACTGACTGGAAAAAAATTCACCCGCTGGCTTTATGCGTCGTAATGTCGTGGTAGACTTTCAGCACGCACTAGGTGGTCAAGAATCCAGGTGGCCAAGAATCAAGGCGGTCAATAATCCAGGTGGACGGAATTCAAGTTTAGGCTGCCGTTGACGTGGCTACTTTGACGTACCGCGACATGGTTCGATGTTGACCCACTAGTGAAGTCCCACCTCAGACATTTTGATTTAAGACATTTTGATTTAAGACATTTTGATTTAAGACATTTTGATTTAAGACATTCCCACCGACTCCTTCGGGTCCTGCATAGGTTATCGATATTTATGGTAAAGCCTTACTCCTGCATGTTGGTGTTGCTTGCGATTTGCATGGTCAATTTTCAACCATCATTCCTTGTTGGAAACGATTCCCAAGCCACCCATCGTGACAAAACGGACCCGTCGTCAGGGCATGCCATTGTTCCGGGGTTCGAACGCTTTGCCGAAGTAGAATCGATTACCGATCAGCAGCGTGGCATGCTGCTTTTGAATGAACTTAATTGTGGTTCTTGCCATAAGTCGGAATTACCCTGGTCAATCGCACCCAAACAAGCACCGATCTTGACCGAAGTGGGCGGCAGAATTTTGCCTGAACATTTTGAAGCGTTCTTGCTGGCTCCTCATTCCGTCAAACCAGGTACTTTGATGCCCGACGTTCTGGCGGGTATGTCGGAGCCCAACCGCTCGCAAGTTGCTAGTTCCATCGCACACTTTTTGGCGTCCACTGGTGAAGCTGTCCGGCAATCGACCAAAGTATCGATGGTCTCGGACGGCAAGCAACTTTTCCACTCGATTGGCTGTGTCGCATGCCATAATCCTCAGGAATCGGATGTTCAAATCGCAACATCGATCCCGCTGGGAAATTTGGCCACCAAGTACACTTTACCGGGTCTAACGGAATTTTTGCAAAACCCACATCAGATTCGTCCGTCGGGTCGGATGCCGCAGTTTGTATTCGTAAACCAAGAGGCCCAAAGTATTGCGGCCTACTTATTGCGTGATGCCGTGATCGATTCCAAAATCAAATTTGCCTACTACGAAGGCAGTTGGGAATCGCTTCCAGATTTCTCTCAACTTCAACCCAAATCAACAGGAATTGCAGCCGGTTTCGAGCTAGGGGTCGGGCCTCGGGATAACGAATTTGGCATTGTGTTTACGGGATACTGGACGGTCACAAAAGCGGACGATTATCGCTTTAGAATTACGTCCGACGACGGTTCGCGTTTACTGATTGACGGCAAAGAAGTGGTCACCCACGACGGAATTCATCCAGCCACCTCCAAGGAAGGACACGTTGGACTAAGCCCCGGGGTGCATCGAGTGGAAGTACAGTTTTTTGAGGGTGGCGGCGGTGAGGAATTGTCACTCGAAGTGACGGGCGGGGGGATGCGGCAAGTCAGTTTGGATTCGCTCCTACGGGCCGATGAAGCCGAAGCGAAAAAGTCCTCCAATGCGTTTGAATTAGATTTGAAGTTGGCATCCCAAGGGAAGCAGTATTTCCAATCAGTCGGTTGCGCTTCGTGCCATCAACTGGAATTGGATTCTCAACTTTTGGTGTCCACTTCGGTATCCGCTGCCAAACCGTTGAAGGCAGTCGCCCCTGAAAAGGGCTGCTTGGCTAAGGTCTATTCTGACAGCAAATCGCCAAAATTTGAACTCAGTGATTTCCAAATCAAGTGCATTGCCGCTGCGATTTCATCATTGAACCAACCCGCGCAGGTCCCAACCACTTTGGCTAAATCTGACGACATCAAGGTCCACGAGAAGTTGCTGACTTTGAATTGTTATTCATGCCACAATCGGGAGTACGGCGACGATATTCTTTACGGTGGCGTTGTTGATCTGTCGGGTTTATCAGACGAAGTATTTGGACGCGAAAAATGGTTCACCAGTAATCAACAAGAGATGGGTGATGAAGGCCAACACCCGCCGTCGCTAAAATCTGTCGGATCCAAACTCAAGACCCCGTGGTTAAACCACGTGCTATCCAACGGTGCAAAGGATCGTCCGTATATGTTGACTCGGATGCCAAAATTTGGTGACGACAACTTGGTCGATTTGGCCAAGGAATTGATCGGTGCTGATCGCTTGGAGAACGTAGTTACCGTTCAGCCGATCGAAGATGAAAAGACCACCAAGGCCCACGGTCGCTTCTTTGCCGGCGAGGAAGCCTTGTCATGCATCAAGTGCCATACCTTCGGTCAATATAGCGCGTCCGGAATCCAAGCGATTTCATTAACTACAATGAACAAGCGATTGAACAAGGATTGGTTCCAAGCGTATATGCTTCGTCCATCCACTTTCCGCCGCGGTACTCGGATGCCCGAATCGTGGCCTAGTGGTAAATCGTTCTATCCAGAAATATTGGAAGGGAACGCAAATTTGCAGATCGACGCCATTTGGCAATTCCTTTCTGACGGTGAAGATGCCGCCAAACCTAAGGGACTGGTCAAGTCGCAGATGGAGCTTCAAGCGGTGAAGTCACCCAAAATGTATCGCAATTTTATCCAGGGTGCGGGTCCCCGTGCCATTGGCGTAGGCTATCCCGAAGGTGTCAACCTTGCCTTCGACGCTCAACTAGGCCGTATGGCCTTGATTTGGCAAGAAAATTTTATTGATGCATCGCTGCACTGGAACGGACGCGGCCAAGGTTTCCAACCGCCGCTCGGTGAAAACGTCCTCAGTTTCCCCGAATCGATGGCCATGTCCAATTCAGGCACCCTGGCCCAGAAGTCGGCAAAAGATGCATGGCCCCAAAATGCGATCAACAAGAATGACTACCGCTTCATGGGGTATGTCTTTGACGGCCAGCGCCGTCCGACGTTTCAATATCAAGTCGGCCAGGTGGAAGTCTTGGATCAACCCATTCCTGTTGCGACTGATGGGCGAATCGGATTGAAGCGGCAATTCACGCTTTCAGCGAACGCAAAAACGGTACTTTTCATTCGTGCGGCCGTTGGGAAATCGATTGTCCACGATGCGAACACCGCAACCATTGATGGCCAACTGAAACTATCCTTCACAGGGCCTGCCACTCTCAATGTGCAGGACTGCAGCGAAGGACGACAGTTAATTGTCACCGTAGAAGTAGCCGCCTCTGACACCGAAGTGACAATGACTTACGATTGGTAATCCAGAATTTTCCTAACAAACTGCGAGTGCTAAATTGGCAGGTGACCGTCCCAAGCTACATCATTCGTTTCAATTGGATCTGGCATCTTTAAACATGCAGTGCCTGGCCACTTCTTCATTTGCCCTAGGGTTTGACGACATGAAAACTACCCACCTTCGTTTGCGAACGGATCACAAATTGACGCTTAACCTCTTTGCTAAGTACTGCGTTTTGGGCCTACTTGGTTTTGCGATCGCACTCGTGGCTAGCCAACGGACGACGTTGGCGCAGAAACCGACCGTCGCCAAAGATGGTTCGATCGGCGATGAATATTATCGCATCCGAACGATTCCGACACCCAGCGACGTGGTCTTCGAAGTCGGTGCGATGGAATTCTTTCCTGACGGGCGTCTTGCCGCATCGTCTCGCCGCGGTGATGTCTATGTGTTCACCGACCCACTCAACCCAGATCCAAGTAGAATTACATCCAAACTGTTTATGGACGGTCTGCACGAGGTCCTGGGTTTGTCTTTTCGCGATGGATCAATGTATGCCACGCAACGTGGTGAGGTTACTCGATTGGAAGATTTGGACGGTGATGGCTTGGCCGATGTTTGCCAAACCGTTAGCGATGGGTGGGGTATCGATGGCGACTATCATGAATACGCATTCGGGTCAAAATTCGATAAGAACGGTGACCTTTGGGTAACCCTGTGCCTAACTGGTTCGTTCAACAGCAACAGCCTATTTCGTGGCTGGTGTTTGCGAATCTCGCCGGATGGAACCGTGACTCCGACGTGCAGCGGCATTCGGTCACCCGGCGGTATGGGAATCAATGTCGATGGCGAAATGTTTTACACGGATAATCAAGGACCTTGGAATGGAACTTGTGGATTGAAATGGTTACGTCCAGGTTCGTTTCAGGGTCATCCCGGCGGCAATAAATGGTACAAAGAAGCCAACGCTTTGGGACCTCGGCCGAAAGATCCAATTAGCGGTTCACGAATTATGGCACAATCGGAACTGATTCCCGAATTGGAACCCACCGCAGTCCTGTTTCCGTATGGCAAGATGGGTCAATCCGCAAGTGGCATCGTATGTGACACATCGGCTGGAAAATTCGGTCCATTTGAAAATCAGATGTTTGTGGGCGACCAAACCTTTAGTTGGGTCATGCGAGTTGATTTGCAAAAAGTGAATGGGCATTACCAGGGTGCTTGTTTTCCGTTTGCTGAAGGTTTCGGCTCGGGCAATCTTGCATTACATCAAGCTGCTAATGGGATGATGTTTGTGGGCGGAACCAATCGAGGCTGGGGGTCGCGCGGATCCAAACCTTTTGCGTTGGAAAGACTGGAATGGACCGGCAAGATGCCTTTTGAGGTCTTGAACATGAAAGCGACTGCCGACGGTTTCGATCTTCGGTTCACCGAACCAGTAGACATTAAAACCGCTGAAGACCTGAAGTCCTATTCGATGCCAACTTATACTTATATCTATCAAGAGAGTTACGGTAGCCCCGAGGTCGATCAAGTCGAGACCAAGATTACAGGTGCAGAAGTATCCAAAGATGGCCGCCTAGTGCATTTGACCGTCGACAAAATGCACGTGGGACATGTTCACGAATTGCATCTTGATGGCGTTCGTTCCAAGGATGGAAAGCCACTTCGAAATGCGGTTGGATATTACACACTGAACTTCATTCCGCAGTAACGCTTGCCAAATCGCGCTGCCCTGTGATCAATCGCCCCTATCTTGGGCGTGTTTGCGTCTGATATGAAAGTCACAGGGCGAGCGGCAGCAATCAAGAGTAGTCTGCGATTGGAACAGAGCCCCCAAAGCACCGGCAGGTCTCACTGACTGGCAGGTCTCACCCACCGGCAGGTCTCACTCACCGGCAGGTCTCACTCACCGGCAGGTCTCACTCACTGGCAGGTCTCACTGACTGGAGACGCACTCGTAACGGACTCCTCGCTCCACCGCCTGCCTTCGCTGGACAATAAGAACTTTGGTGTACAATTCGAACCACTCCCGCTAGAACGAACATTGTACCCGAAGGATTCCCCATACTGCATCCACTATCTCTGAACTGCAAACCCGCGATTGCTGGACTTCATGCGACGGTCGCAAGTGCTGGAATCCTGTTTGCGACATTGCTTCTCTTATCAATTTCTCTCACTCGGGTCGCTAGTGCAACTGCCATCCAAAGCGATTCCCTTTCGATTGTACCTGCCCCCAGACAGGCCAAGATCACCAGCGATTGCAAGGGCTACGTCTTTGATTCCTTTTCCAAGATGACCGAAATCCAGGTCTTCCATTCCAGGTCTTCCATTCCAGGTCTTCCATTCCAAGAATTGACGGTCCTGGTAATCGGCAAACCGATCAAGTCTCCAAGCCGCTCACCCCAAACGCCATCCGGTTACTGAATCAAACCAATCCAGCGGACACCGGTAGCGGAAGCGTTCTTTACCAATCACGTCACGATTTGGCCAAAAAAAAGAAGCCACGACGCAGATGCGTTAGGCTCCTTCATTTATGACCGCTATTTAATTGCCCACTTCCCGTCGACCCGGTTTCCTGTAGCCCCGGTTTCCTGTAGCCCTGGTTTCCTGTAGCCCCGGTTTTCGACGGACCAAGTTGACGGACGACCAAGTTGACGGCGAACTCTGCTCTTCTAATTTCTATAAGCTGGCCAGCAACGCATTTAGCGTTGGACTAGGTCGCATGGCTGCGGACGTCTTTTGGTAGTCTGGACGATAGTAACCTCCGATATCTACGGGAGTCCCTTGAGCGTCATTCAGTTCACCAATAATCTTCGCCTCATTGGCTTGCATTTCTGCAGCCAATCCCGCGAAACGAAGCTTCAAGCTTTCACTTTCCGCTTGGTCGGCCAGTGCCTGCGCCCAATACATTGCCAAGTAGAAATGGCTACCACGGTTGTCCAATTCTTTCACTTTTCGCGATGGCGATTTGTCAGCATCCAAAAATTTGGAGGTTGCTTGGTTCAATGCGTCGGCGACGACTTTGATTTCATGGTTGCCACTCTTGCATCCAGCATCTTCCAAAGAGACCGCCAGGGCCAAAAATTCACCCAGGGAATCCCAACGCAAGTGTCCCTCTTCCACAAATTGATGGACGTGTTTGGGAGCCGATCCCCCGGCCCCGGTTTCATACAATCCACCACCATCCAGCAGCGGCACGATTGACAGCATCTTTGCACTGGTACCCAATTCCAAGATCGGAAATAGATCCGTCAAGTAATCACGTAGAACATTGCCTGTGACCGAAATGGTATCCTGGCCGTCCTTCGCCCGCTGGCAACTGGCTTGGGTCGCCTGGGCTGGGGCCATAATCTGGATGTCCAAGCCAGCGATGTCGTGTTCTGGCAAGTACTGCTTCACCTTCTGGATCAAATTCGAATCGTGGGCCCGGTTTGAATCCAGCCAGAAAATTGCGGTATTGCCGGTCGCCTTAGCCCGTACCACTGCCAACCGTACCCAATCGCGAATCGCAATATCCTTAGTCTGACACATTCGCCAAATATCACCTTGTTGTACCGAATGCTCGATCAAGGTACTGCCATCATCGGCTAACACTCGAACAACGCCATCGGCTTCGACTTCGAACGTCTTATCGTGTGAACCGTATTCTTCTGCTTTCTGCGCCATCAAGCCAACATTCGCAACGCTGCCCATCGTGCTTGGGTCAAACGCACCGTTCTTTTTGCAAAAGTCGATAGTGGCTTGATAGATGCTGGCGTAACATCGATCTGGGATCAACGCCTTGGTATCATGCAACTTACCATCGGAACCCCACATCTTCCCGGACGACCGAATCGCCGCGGGCATCGAAGCATCGATAATCACGTCGCTTGGCACATGCAAATTGGTGATCCCCTTATCCGCGTCCACCATCGCCAAATCCGGACGACTTTCATACGCCGCCGCCAAATCGGCCTTAATTTCCTGTTGCGCTGCCGCAGACAACTTTTCCAACTTGGCATAGACGTCGCCCAAACCATTGTTCGCGTTGACCCCGATCTTGGCAAACAGAGTGGCGTGCTTTTCAAAGACGTCCTTGAAGAACACTTTGACCGCGTGTCCAAAAATGATCGGGTCCGAGACCTTCATCATCGTTGCCTTCATGTGCAACGACAGCAGCACACCACTGGATTTGGCATCCGTGATTTCATGCTCAAGATATTCTCGCAACGCACTGACACTCATGACCGAAGCGTCGATCACTTCGCCTTGGATCAGTTTCACTTCTTTTAGCGTCTTTGCAACGCCTGCCACATCTTCAAACTGGATAGTCACCTTCTGATCGTTTTCCATCACATATGATCGTTCGCTACCGAAGAAATCCCCATCGGTCATCGAAGCCACATTCGTCTTCGAATCGGCGGACCAAGCACCCATCGAATGCGGATTCTTCTTGGCGTACTCTTTCACAGGCGCCGCCACTCTTCGATCCGAATTCCCTTCGCGAAGCACAGGGTTCACGGCACTACCCAACACTCGAGCGTACTTGGCTTTCACCTCTTTTTCGGCTTCGCTCTTGGGATCTGCTGGGTAGTCGGGAAGGGCAAACCCTTGACTTTGCAATTCCGAAATGGCAGCCACCAACTGAGGAATTGAAGCCGAGATATTTGGCAACTTCACGATATTCGCCTCAGGAGATTTGGCCAAAATGCCCAAGTCCGCCAAGGCGTCCACCTGCTTCTGGTCGTCGGTCAACACTTCCGAAAAGTTCGCCAGGATCCGGCTGGCTAACGAGATATCTTTTTCTTCGATCTCGATGCCTAAACCATTGGTAAACGCTCGGATGATTGGCAAGAAAGAATGGGTCGCCAAGGCGGGAGCTTCATCAGTGATGGTATAGACGATTTTCGCAGACATTCGCTTACTTTTCTCTAATTGGACGCGTTTATAATTTACCTTCTACGGCGAACCAAATTGTACAACAAATGAAAAACATATCGAGTCATGAGAATCAGATTCTGGTCAGCCGAAGAAGGATGCGGCTGGCTAAATTGACATTTTCAAACAAGCTTTCGAATTCGCTTTAACAAGAAAAGTTGGTGCCACCGGTACATCTTTGCCCCGTGGGTTTGAAGAGATTACCGGTTCCGATTCGGGCCGCGCACACGATGCCCCAACCCACTTGACTCCAGCAAGATAATTGGCACCGTTCAAGCCCGGAGCATGCGTATTTTTTATGGGCACTACAGACTGCGAATTCGTTCCAAAGCGTCCAGTGTCGCTACAATATCGGCGGGCAACGGGGCGGTGAAACTGATGGGCTTTCCGGTGGTCGGATGTTGTAAGGAAATCTTTTGTGCATGCAAAGCCTGGCGATTCAATAATGCCGTCGCATCATCGGCAGCGCATTGGTCGGTTTTCCCATGCAACATCGCTTCGGTAATGCTGGCTCGACCACTATAAAGTCGATCGCACAAAATTGGGCAACCAATATGAGCCATGTGCACGCGGATTTGATGAGTGCGTCCCGTTTTGGGGAACACCTGGACTACCGCAAACCCTTTAAACCGTTTGACCACCTTGAACAACGTTTCTGCTGCCCGGCTAGTTTCATGGTTCTCACGCACCGCCATCCTCTCACGCTGATACGGGTGCTTGCCGATCGGTTGGTTGACAAGATCTTGATCGTAAGTGGGCGGAGGCGAAACAATGGCAAAGTATTGTTTTTGAACTGTTCGCTGTTGAAACTGTTCCACCAAAGCCATGTGAGCTTGATCCGTTTTCGCCACCAAGATCACCCCACTGGTGTCTCGATCCAAACGGTGAACAATGCCCGGCCGAGTCGCCCCCCCAATGGCACTTAATTGGGCAAAGCGAAACAACAATGCACTGGTCAACGTGCCTCGCCAATGCCCCTTGGCGGGGTGAACCACCATGCCCGCAGGCTTGTTGACCACAATCATGGCTGCGTCTTCATAGATAATGTCCAATGCGACATCTTCACTGCGTTGATCCACTTGTAACAGTTGAGGCGGAACGGTGAAGCGAATCTTTTGCCCTTCATACAAGCGAAACGAAGGCTTGACCACCTTTTCATCAACCCAAACGTATCCATCCGAAATCGCTTTCCTCAGTTTGACTCGGCTAAATTCCGCAAACACTTCTGCCAAGAAAATATCGATACGTTTCTCTTCGTTCTTGGCGTCAATTTCGAAATCAAACACCACACCTTCAGCCGCTTCGGCACGAGGAATCGGCAGAGGAATGTCGACTTGATTCAAATCGATCGGCAAATCTTCGTCTAGTTCCACTTCGGCGACGGGTGCTTCGCCGCTACCACCCAACATTTGATCGGAGGGGATTTCATCCAGCGAACGCGGCTCCAATTCCTGTTGTTCATCAGGATTGGTCAGGTACATCTGTCTTTTTGACTTACGGCGGCTCAAGTATTCAATCCTTAGCAAGGTTCCCGTTCTCACGGTCTGGCTTGACGCCCCAAATTGGACCTCAACATTTCGAGAACGGAGACATAACGGCGAACATGATCTCTTTTTCGAACTTCAAAACAGGCGAGTGGATCAAGGGTGCTGATTCCAACTCCACAGCCACCGCCAGGCTAGTACAGGACCAAAACCGGGCAAATAGGCAGCGAAAACCACGGAAATGGCCGGTTAGTTGTGGCGTGGCTGATAGTCTACAACGAATCCTAATTCTTCGTCAGACTTAAATGGGGCAACAACCTCTAGAGCCACTACTGGAGTGCCCTGCCCTACAATCGCAGATTCAGAAAGTTGGAACCCGGACGATGAACCACTATTCGCTAAAAGGCGAAGTCCACTTGGTGTCATTGGCCAGAGTTTCGACGCGATCACCACCTTGAAGTGTTTCACAGATTGAATAAAGATTTCAGACCTAAGAAAAGCTGGAACAAATTGAAACGTCCATTCAATTAGACTCTGAATGACTCGTTTGCCTGTTCGCTTGTTGCGTGCCCAACCGCTGGGTTTTCGCAGATTCGCGATTCGGGCAATTTTCGATTCATGCATTTCTCAACGGTCCGCGGTCAAGATGTTGTTGTCTGTTATGCTCAAAGCCCAACGTGGTGGGGATGCCTAAATTAAGAGGCTGTGTGACAGTTCTCGGGTTGCGGTACTTTTTGCTACAGTCCTTCAATTTGATTCGCTTTGGACCCAAGGCGTTTCCAAATCGTCCCTCTACGGTTGCGTGAATCCAATGCGAAAAAGTTATCGAGTCCAATTTAAAAACTTCCGCGGTGAAATGTTGTGCGGTATTTTGGATACTTGCGATACGCCCAACTATTATGCGATTTTTTCACATTGCTTTACGTGCAGCAAAGACCTGAAGGCGATTGTCCGAATCAGCCGACACCTGGCCGAAGCTGGAATTGCGGTCCTTCGATATGACTACACCGGGCTGGGCGAAAGCGCAGGAGAATTTGTTTCAACCAATTTCACCACGACTTGCCAGGACACCATCAAAGCCGCTGAATTTCTAGCGGAAAATTATCAACCACCCAAATTGCTGATCGGACACTCGTTGGGTGGCACCGCGACCTACCAAATTGCGGATCAGATCCCATCCGCCTGTGCCATTGCAACAATCGCGTCTCCCAGTTGCACCACTCATCTCTCGAACTTCTTGGACGCCAGCGATCCTGCGATCGATGCCAAAGGCCAAGGGACCGTAAACATTGGCAATCGACCGATACCCATTACCGGTCAATTGATGGACGATCTTCGCAGCCAATCGATCCCTGATCGTATTCGATCTTTGGCTTTGCCCCTGCTTTTGATCCACTCGCCTCAGGATGAAACCTTGGGGTACTTTCACAGTTTAGACGCGTTGCGTTGGACCGAAGGTCGCAGCAGTCTGCTGACGTTACCCGGCAGCAACCATTTGCTGACCGATCAACCAGCCGACCTAAGACTGGTTGCCCAAAGTATCACCGCCTGGGCAGATCGTTTCTGCCTACCCATCGATTAGGTACCGGAAAAGCTACCCTTTCGAGCAACCCCGATGTTGGCAAGTACTGATGTTGGCAAGTGCTGATTCTAGTGAGTCCTGGTTTTGGGTCGTTTCGGTGCATTCCCATTGGATCGGAGCACTCGATGGGCGTCAGCCGTGCCAGACAACCGTTCCAGACAACCGTTCCAGATAACCGAGCACCCTTGGATGCGACCAACTTTTGGCTTGGTGTCGCGAGCGCCAGTCAAATCTTGCCGGATTTTCTCAATTTAATCGGAGCCTTAATCCGTCACTCCGCACTAAGGAACAATCTAAGACATTTAGACTCCAATACGGGCAAAAGAAGCCCCTGAAGGTGTTGTTTGAGCGGAAGTCTTCGCCCGACAAGGACTATTCAACGACTGGTAGAACGGGAACAATATAGGGGTCGTGCAGAGAACCCGTTGGTAGAAAACGCGATTCCTGTTGGGATTCAACTTGGCGAAAACAACTCTATGAGTATAAGTTTTAACTGGTGAATTTGTTTCTGGTAAACCTATGCAACCAAGGCAGTCTTGATTGGTGCGAAGTTAAGATTGAGAAGATTCGAGTGTTATTGGAAAAATACTCGAATCAATAGAACCCATTCAGGATTCCGTATGAAGGTTGATTCGAACTGATTAATCCCAAGCAATTTTTAAATTTCAAGGCAAACTATGAATTTCAAGGTTGGTTGGGTTCGACGTCAGCGGACTTGATGATCCCTTGCGAACAAAATGCGAATTAGTGATGCGAACAATTCCGAGGAGCGAACGGTCTTCAACAGGATCGGCTTCAGCAAAAGCTGTTGGTGTACGATTGCCCGTAACCTGATGCTTCGCACAGAATCGGATTCTTGCATTGGATCGATCCTCGAAAAATTCCAGGCCCGGCTAAAACCGTTCCAGGCCCGGCCAAAGTTTGGTCAAGTTTGAATCTGTTAGTTTTAGACTCAAGAAATTTCGCGAAGCAAACCTTTGGTTCGCTGTAATAAAAGCAAATCTAATTTATGTCCGAAGTTACGATCGATAAGATCCATCCGAATATCGTTTTGCCACTCTTTGGCGCGCGTGACCAGCATTTACGTCGAATCCGAGACCACTTCGAAGTCGAGATTACCCATCGCAATGGCTCGATCAAAATTGTTGGTCATGAAGACAAAGTTCAGCAAGCGGCAGACGTTCTCCAACGCTTGAAGAAGTATGTAGAAAAGTACGGGTCATTAACGCCTGACGCCTTCGACCAAACCATGGCTCAAGTCACCGGGCAACCCAAGACAAGTTTTACCAAGCCGATCGAAACCGCTCAAATTGCCTCCCCCATTCGTCCGCGCACGCCCGGCCAAGCCGAATACATTGAAAAAATTCGCAACCACGATCTAACTTTTGCCATTGGACCAGCCGGTTGTGGAAAGACTTACTTGGCGGTCGCGATCGCACTAGAAGCCTTAAAAAGCCGACAAGTCAAAAAGTTAGTCCTGGTTCGCCCAGCAGTGGAAGCGGGCGAGAGCCTTGGCTTTTTACCTGGCGATTTGCTGCAAAAGATTCACCCGTACTTGCGACCGTTGCTGGATGCGATTCACGAAATGATGGGCTTTGAAGCGGCCCAACGTATGATGCAATCCGAGGTGATCGAAGTGCTGCCGTTGGCTTACATGCGTGGTCGAACGTTGAACGATGCTTTTATCATTTTGGATGAGGCTCAGAACTCCACCGTCACTCAAATGAAGATGTTCTTGACGCGAATGGGGCAAAATTCGAAAATTGTGGTTGCCGGTGACACGACTCAAGTGGATCTACCACGGGGTACCAACAGTGGCCTGTTCGATGCGATTCATCGGTTGAAGAACGTGAAGGGGATCGCCCTGTCTCGATTGTCGGATGTGGATATCGTTCGGCATCCCCTGGTGCAGAAAATTGTCCTAGCTTATGAACAGTCCACCGAACGTGATCAAGCCAAACTTCGCGAACTCAAGCCCGGCACCCGAATCAAAGACAATTCAGAAGAATAGATGAACGGACGGTTCCAATGGTGCCTGCAGACAGACGGAGGCGGGAACATCCAAGGTTTCATTACCAATGGTTGCGGTTAGTTTATCCAATCGCAACCGATGGAAACAACCGTAAACGTAAG
>Ga0105050_10002508_pt1 | contig 26155 bp, 19 predicted proteins | sample FRY01_FD_78088 | JGI IMG/M metagenome (GOLD analysis project Ga0105050, IMG submission 78088) | Freshwater microbial communities from Lake Fryxell liftoff mats and glacier meltwater in Antarctica - FRY-01 | ecosystem: Environmental > Aquatic > Freshwater > Ice > Glacier meltwater ...
AAAGAAACTACTTCTTTAAATGATGATTTCTATACAGAATTAGAGATTAACACGAACGACTGGAAGAACGACATTAAACCTTACAAAATAGATCCAAATGAAGAACTAAAACCTCCCGAGATGATTTGGCAAATTTCAGTTGAGAATAAAATTTTTGATTTAGGTTCTAAGGGAAATTTTTCTTTATTGATAGGCAAAGCAAAAAGCAAAAAAACATTTTTTATCAATCTTACATTGTCAAATTATATTGTTTCTAAAGGCGTTAAAAAAGACATTCTATACTTCGATACGGAACAAAGCAAATATCATGTGCAATTAGCTTATAAGCGCATCTGTAGAAAGCTAGGATTCCCACCTACAAATTTAAGTACTTATTGTCTCAGGACTTTTGAGCCTAGACAAAGATTAGATTACATTGAAAAAATCATTTATGATAATGATAATGTAGAATTTGTAGTAATCGACGGTATAAAGGATTTAATTACTTCAATCAATGATGAAGAACAAGCTTCAATGATAGCTACTAAATTGCTGAAATGGACTGAAGAAAGGAATATTCACATTGTAACAGTATTGCACCAAAACAAAAGTGATTCAAACGCACGTGGACACGTTGGAACGGAACTACAGAATAAAGCTGAAACAGTACTCTCAGTTACTAAAGATGAAGATGACAAAACAAAATCAATTGTTTCAAGTGAATATTGTAGAAATATTGAAATAGATGAATTTGCTTTTCAAATTGATGAGAATGGTTTGCCACAAATAGTTGAATACATAAAAAAGGAAAAAAACAAAAGTGGGAAAAACACCTTTCAAGTTGATGAGATTGGAGACCAAACATACATTGAAATCTTAACAGAATGTTTCAAAAGTAGCGATGAGCTAAAATACAAAGATTTAGCTTTTCAGTTGGAATTAGCAATAAAAAAACAAACTGGAGTGGATGCTGGAAACACTAAAGTTCAAAAAATGATTGTGTTTCTTCAGAACAACGAATTTATTAAAAAGCACGGAAAAGACCGTTCGCCAAAAGCGTTTTACAAAATGGTAGAACAACCGACTTATGAAAAGGAAGAAACAAAACCAAAAAATCAAATTGAATTAGAGCTTTCAACACCTACTCTATTAATTTAACTGTATTGGGCTATTATGTATAGCCCTAAATAGTATAGTAGTTACTCAATTACTATACTAAACAACTGTATTAATACAGTAATACAGTACTTAAGTAATTGATTATAAATAACATAACATTTGAAATGAGAGAAAACCACATAAAATTTATAAAACACATCAGAACACACCAGTTTTGGGGAAATAGACTAATAAATAATGATAGTTCAAAAGGAGTATTTATACCAAAAAATGAGATTCAAAATAATTTTTTTCCTTATCCAAAATTCAATATCAATGATGAATTGAAATATCTAATTTCTTTGAATGAAATAGAAATATCATCAACAACATTAAAAAATGGGAACATGATGTTTTTGTACAAAGCAAAAAAAAGTGGTTCGATTGACTTAGGAATGATAAAAAATAATTCTAATCCTTTGGACAGTACGACTAAAAAAATGATGAACTACCTAAATTTAATTTCTTTACCTGAAGATGCGCCCAGTACATTATATTTTGATACGTTCCTATTTTACAGAAAATACAACTTAGAACTATTCTTTACAGTAGATAAATTCAGCGGTCGTGTTCATACTCCAGTATCGAGTTTTCACAGAACCCACCGACCGAATATTTTAATAAATAATGAAAGAACAATTTCGTTTGATGTTGCTACAATGCAACCTTTATTGTTGGCTAAAATATTAAGAAATCAAATAGGAAAGAATGATTTTACAAGTTGGATTGAAAGCGGTTTAGACGTTTATGAACTTCTAAAAAGCAAACTGAATTTAGAGCAAAGAGATGATGCTAAAAAGAAATTTTTTGAAATTCTATTTTCACACCCAAATAATAAACTTGCTGAAAGTTTCGGAAATGCAAAGTGGATTGAATGGATTAATGAATTTAAGAGTAAACCATTTGAGCAAAACCCACATTCAATTGAAAAGAATCACTCAGATTTAGCATACTTACTTCAAAGTATTGAGGTTAATTTGATGCGCCAACTATGGAATAAATTAATTGAAAATGATATTGTTTTCTTATCTGTACATGATGAAATAATTGTTCCTATAAAAGATGAGGTTAAAGCCTTTGAATTATTTAATAACCTCCTTAAAAATGAATTTCCTTATTATAAAATCAATTCAAAATGAAAGAATTAACACCGAAAAAAACGGACAATAACGGACGTTTTGTAACTGGTAACAATGGAAAGCCAAAGGGAGCAGTTAACAAAACAACAAAGCAATTGAAAGAAATTGTTACTAATTTTCTTCATGATAAAGCCTTTGAAATACCTTTAATTTGGGACAGTTTAGATGATAAAGATAAATTGATCGTATGGATTCAATTATCAAAGTTAGTATTGCCAAAATCAAACGAAGACGCCCCGGAACTAATAGAAGAACGAGAAAGGGTTAAAGTCGTTTTTACAAAAAGGAATGAACCAATTAAAGAATTGACCGCCTTAGAAGCAAAAAGAATTGCTAATGAACTCGAAAACGAATTTTGATAAACTTTATTATTTATCGAAATAATCAAGGTTGTTCTATTACTCCGTTACTATTAGATTATTCTATTTTAAAAATCTTTTCAATAGTTCCATCATTGTAGATGTAAATAAGTGGCGTATTAGGCTTGTATTCAGTTTCCCTGCCTATAAGATCAATTATCTTAATTAGTTTTTTATTAATACTTAATTCATTGATTCCGAGATCGTCAAAATTATTATATCTAGCAATTAAAAAATCATTATCAATGCCATTATAAACACGACCTCCGATTATTATTTTTCCATCTAATAGTAATTTTACAGTGTTGGCATCACAATGTGTAGAACCAATTTGCGATGTTACTATACCATTTGTACCAAACGAAGTATTTAAAGACCCATCTGGGTTAAAATTAGCCAAAAGAATATTGTTTTGATTAGAAGAATTTCTTGTTGTTCCTGCTATTAACAGTCTACCAGTTGGCTCTATAATTATATCATTTGCACCATCTGTATTATTACCAATTTGAGTTATTACAATTCCATTTATTCCAAAAGTGGTATCAAGAGTGCCAAGTAAATTATATCTTAATACAGCAATATTTGTATTTACTCCTTCAACTGTGTATCCGGCTAAAACAATTTTACCATCTGATTGAATTGCAATTGAAGTTGCAACATCAGTACTACTGCTTATTGCCGTTAAAACAATTCCATTGTTGCCAAATGAAGAATCTAATAAACCGTTTGAATTAAATCGGACAAGTGCAATATCTAAATCTGAATTAATAGAAGTGTACCCTCCTAATAAAATTTTTCCATCATTTTGTTGTGTCATACAAACCGCAAAATCATGACCACTGCCAACATGTATTATTGATTGTCCACTTGTTCCAAACGAAGTGTCTAATGAACCATCTGAATTATATCTAAATACTGCAAAATTTTGAAATGTACCATCAAAAAACATTCCCGAACTGATTATTTTACCGTCCTGTTGAATAAAAATTGACCAAGCAATAGTTCCATTTGATAAAGATTGATTAATAGATATTCCTCCCGTTCCAAAAGAAGAATCTAAAGTTCCATCAGTATTATACCTTGCTAATGTTAAATTCCAATTACTACCATTTGAATTCATAGAGCAACCTCCTACTAAGATTTTTCCATCATTTTGAATCTTTACAGAATACGCTAAAGCACTATAAGTACCAATTGAAGTTATTACTTTACCATTAACACCAAAAGAATTATCTAATGAACCATCAGTATTATATCTAACTATTGCAAACCTAGAATTAGATGGTGTAGCATAAGAATCGCCTACCGAAACAATTTTACCATCCGTTTGAATTGCTATTGAATTTGCAACATCATTTGAATTATTAAAATCAGTTATTGTACTTCCATTTATTCCAAATAAAAGATCCAATGAACCTGCGGTTTGTGAATTGCTAAAATAGGATAACAGTAAAAAAAATAAAAGTGCTTTTTTCATAGTGAATAAATTAGGTATCTATAAATGTAACATTAATAAACAAATGAGATAGAAATTATTGCTTTTTTCAAAGATGTTGCACATTTGTTGCACATTTGTTGCACATTAAAAAAGCCAAACCACTGATAAACAATGATTTGGCTTTGCACTTTGTGACCCCGAAAGGATTCGAACCTTTGACCTTCGCCTTAGAAGGGCGTTGCTCTATCCAGCTGAGCTACGGGGCCTGTTATTTACTTCATCTGTACCTTTTGACTCAAGCAATTTTTACAAGTTGAATAAATCATTGTGTAAAAAAAAAAGGGGGATGATTGCTCATCCCCCTTGTCGGGGCGGCAGGATTCGAACCTGCGACCTCCTGGTCCCAAACCAGGCGCGATGACCGGACTACGCTACGCCCCGAGCAAATCATCTTCTGTTATTTCAATTTTTTCTGAAACGTTTCTCAGAAAGCGAGTGCAAAAGTAATAAGATTATTTTCTTTTGCAAACTTTGGAGTCAATTAAAAATGATTTCCAGTGGATTATTTCGTCTGATTTTATCAGCCTCAATGAACTTCACTTCGTTTCGTTTCAACCCGCTTCGGATTCTAATCCCGATAACGTTTCTAATTAAAATAACACAGCGGAGGGAGCGGGATTATTTCGTCTAATTTTCATCAGCCTCAATGAACTTCACTTCGTTTCGTTTCGACCCGCTGCGGGTTCTAATCCCGATAACGTTTCTAATTAAAATAACACAGCGGAGGGAGCGGGATTATTTCGTCTGATTTTCATCAGCCTCAATGAACTTCACTTCGTTTCGTTTCGACCCGCTGCGGGTTCTAATCCCGATAACGTTTCTAATTAAAATAACACAGCGGAGGGAGCGGGATTCGAACCCGCGGTACAGTTACCCGTACGTCAGTTTAGCAAACTGGTGGTTTTAGCCACTCACCCATCCCTCCGTTTAATCAAAGAACTAAGGCGACAAAATTAAGAAAAGCTGCATTAATTCAAAGGATTCCTGCAAAAAAACTTCAAAAAAGAATTATTAAACTGAAAAAGATAACATTATCAACTTCATCATTGTAAGAATAGACAACAATAGCCAAAGTAAATGATAAGGGAAATGTTCCTTGTACTTTAAAACACTAGCAAATGGGATTAACGTTGCAAGTACTTCTAATGGTGGAAGTTGAAAAATCATAGCGCTCGAATAGAGTATAAAAAAGACAACAAACAAGAAGGAACTAAAAGGATCTTTTGCTTTAATTAACGTAATGCCAGCCCAAATAATCAATAAAACGGCACTCAGTAATTTTATAAAATCTAAGGTGCCTCCATCTATTAATTCGTAGAGTTTTACTTCTGAAATGAACAAAGACCAGATAAACTCGGTAGAAAGTAGATTGAAAATTGCAAATGAATTCGAAAATATACTCAACATTCGAAAATGCTTACCTACTCTAATGGAAAATAAAACACTAACGATTAAGAAAATTAACTCATTTAATGGAAACGGCAGGATAAAGGCTCCCTTTTCAAAAAGGATAATTCCGCCAAATACGATTGGAACAAGAACGGCTAAAAAAACGGTTCTTTCTTCTCTTGTCATTTTTTCTTTGCTAAGGCTGCTTCGATATAATCAAAAGTGGAGAGAATCATTGCTTTTCCATCTACAATGGCAACATCATGTTCAAAATGTGCGCTTGGCATCCCATCTTCCGTAACTATTGTCCAATTATCATCTAGTTGGGTTACTTTTTCAGTTCCCATGTTAATCATTGGTTCGATTGCTATGGTTAAACCATTTTGGATTTTCTTTCCACGACCCCTACGACCGTAATTGGGTACTTGAGGGTCTTCATGCAGTGTTCTTCCCAAACCATGTCCAACTAAATCGCGAACAACTCCATAGCCATGTTTTTCAGCATGTTGTTGTATTGCCCAACCAATATCTTCAATACGATTTGCGGTTGTACATTGTTCAATACCTAAATACAAGCACTCTTTGGTAACTTCTAGTAATTTTTTTATTTCTGGCTTAACATTGCCAATTTCAAATGTGTAGGCATGGTCACCATAAAAACCTTCGAATACAGATCCGCAATCAACAGATACAATATCACCATCTTCAAAAGGTCGGTCAGTTGGAAGTCCATGAACCACTTGCTCATTAACAGAAATCAATAGGGTGGAAGGGCAGCCGTATAGACCTAAAAATCCAGGAATTGCTTTTTGAGAACGAATGTACTCTTCCGCCATTTTATCCAAGTATTTTGGCGTAACACCGATAGCAATTTCTTCTGCAACTTTACCAAGTGTTCTACTTACAACTTGGGCAGCTTCACGCATAATCTCTATTTCTGCAGCTGTTTTATAAATTATCATATTTCTATTGAAGACATTCATTGAACACAAAGATACAAAGGATTTATAATTCGCAATCCTGAATTCCTAATCCAAAATTCCAAATTTAAAAAAGGCTTCACATAAAATGAGAAGCCTTTCGTATTAGTTGAATAGCTTTTTTTTAAGCTAATACTTCTCTTACTTTATCAGCAGCTTCTTGCAATAAAACAACTGATTGAACATCCAATCCTGAATCATCAATTAATTTTTTTGCTTCAACTGCATTTGTTCCTTGTAAACGTACAATAAGTGGAACGGGGAATTTACCAATGTTTTTGTAGGCATCAACAACACCTTGGGCAACACGGTCACAACGAACGATACCACCAAAAATATTGATTAAGATTGCTTTCACATTCGGATCTTTTAAAATGATGTGGAATGCTTTCTCAACACGCTCAGCATTTGCAGTACCTCCAACATCCAAGAAATTCGCTGGATTACCTCCAGATAATTTAATGATATCCATAGTCGCCATTGCTAAACCTGCACCGTTTACCATACAACCAACATTTCCGTCTAATTTAACGAAGTTAAGACCTGCAGCATCTGCTTCAACTTCCGTTGGATCTTCTTCTGATAAATCGCGCATTGCAGCGTAATCTGGGTGACGGAACAAACCGTTTCCATCTAAGGTAACTTTCGCATCAACTGCGATGATTTTATTGTCTGACGTTTTTAAAACTGGATTGATCTCAAACATTGCAGCATCAATTCCATCATAAGCAGTGTATAATGAAACAATAAATTTTGTCATTTGCTTGAATGCTTCACCAGACAATCCTAAATTGAAAGCAATTTTTCTAGCTTGAAAACCTTGGATTCCAACGCGTGGATCAATAAACTCTTTGTGAATTAATTCTGGAGTATGCTCAGCAACATGCTCGATATCCATTCCACCTTCAGTAGAATAAACAATTACATTTTTACCTTGCTCTCTATCTAATAAAACGGACATATAGAATTCTGCGATTGCCGTTTCTCCTGGATAATAAACATCTTGAGCTATTAATACTTTACTTACCAATTTACCTTTGCCATTTGTTTGAGCAGTCTCTAAGTGGCCTCCTAAAATACCTTTCACTTTTTCTTCAACGTGATCAATACCTTTCGCTATAACAACACCGTGAGAACCTGTTTCTTGAACTAGTCCTTTACCACGACCACCAGCGTGGATCTGTGCTTTAATAACATACCACTCAGTTCCAGTTGACTCAGTCAATTTTTTCGCTGCTGCGACTGCATCTTCAGCCTTGTCAACAACAACTCCTTCCTGAATGGCAACTCCGTAACTTTTAAGAATTGATTTACCTTGATATTCGTGTAAGTTCATTTTTTCGTATTTAGTGCGTAAAAATAGGATTAATTGTGTAATATTTCAAGTCAATTATGAACATATTTTCTTTGTCATATGAGTGCGTTATGCCACGAGCTTTTAATGTCTCTTGAGGCATATTCAGATTTGTTACGATCCTTTATATCATCCCAAATTTGATTAATTCCATGTTGCAAAGCATCCTTTTCTTCTTTCATGGATTCATACATTATTGTTGGATCTTCAAAATAATGCTTCACGAAATTGGTATCGAAATGTCCACTTCTGAAAGCTTCATGTTTCAAAACATATTTACCGAAGTCAAGCGTTGTTTTTAAGCCTGAAATCTGATAATTGTCAATTGCTTGAATCATACGACGAATCGCCTTATCGCGTGTTTCTCCCCAAACAACTAATTTCGCAATCATTGGATCGTAATAAATTGGAATATCCATTCCTTCTTCATACGCATCGTCAACACGCACACTTCTGCCAGAAGGCACACGATAGCGACGTAAATTTCCAATATCAGGTGCGAAGCCATTCAAAGTGTCTTCTGCATAAACACGCACTTCAATTGCATGACCATTTATTGATAATTCATCTTGTAATTTTGGTAAACGTTCACCTCTGGCAACACGCACTTGCCATTCAACTAAATCTTGTCCAGTAATTTCTTCTGTAACTGGATGCTCTACTTGCAAACGTGTGTTCATTTCCAAAAAGAAGAAATCTAGGTTAGCGTCTAATAGAAATTCAACGGTTCCAGCACCTTCATAATTACAAGCTTGACAAACTGCAACAGCAGCTTCGCCCATTTTTTTTCGTAATTCAGGCGATACGATTGAACTAGGCGCCTCTTCAATAACTTTTTGATGACGACGTTGAATGGAGCATTCTCGTTCAAATAAATAAACAGTATTGCCCATTTGATCGGCGAAAACTTGAATTTCTATATGACGTGGCTTCGTGACAAACTTTTCAATAAAAACAGCATCATCGCCAAAAGAAGAGCGTGCTTCATTTTGCGCCATACGCATTTGTTCAACAAATTCTGCAGAGTTTTCTACCAAACGCATTCCCTTTCCACCACCGCCTGCTGATGCTTTGATTAAAATGGGATAACCAATTGATTCAGCAATTTTAATCGCTTCGTTCACATCGGTGATTGCCTCATCAACGCCTGGTACCAACGGTACATTATAAGATTTAACGGCTTGTTTCGCACTTAACTTATCTCCCATAACATCCATAGATTCTGGAGATGGGCCTATTAATTTTATTCCAGCGTCTTTCACCTTACGAGCAAAATGTGCGTTTTCAGATAAAAAACCATAACCGGGATGGATTCCATCAACCTTTAGTTGCTTGCAATAGTCAAGGATCAAATCTTGTTTTAAATAACTTTCAGAGGATGGACTTCCTCCTAAATATACCGCTTCATCAGCCTCTAAAACGTGAGGTGCATGTCTGTCAGCGTCAGAATATACTGCTACTGTGGCGATCCCCATTTTTTTTAATGTTCTTATTACACGTCGTGCAATTTCACCGCGATTTGCAATCAATACTTTCTTCATCGATTCCTAAGTTGTTTTTAGGATATAAAAGTAATCAAGAATTCCGAATTCTTAATTCCGAATTCCGAATCGACTTAGTCTTCCTTCGTAAGAACGCTCACAGGTGCTGAACCAGAAGGAGGAATAGGTGTGTGCTGTTTCTTTCGTTTGATTGTAATACGCTTGTTTTCCTTTTTTCTGAAAATATCTAACAAATATTGTACTAACATGAAATTTTCAATATTGTCAAAGTCCTCTTGGTAGTTGATACCAGCTCCTTGCGTAAATAAACCAAGATTTTTATCCTGAATAATTGAATAGTCATTTGACTCATTGAATATGTTGATGCGGAATGTTCCACTTTCATTCAAGAGATATTCAACACTCACATCACCAATTAACATACTTTGGTTCTGAGTGCCAGTTGGAACATTATTTTCAACACCAAAACTTCCCGTAAAAACCAATCGATCATCCAAGAAACCTTTCGAGACTCCAAATTCCAATGAATTTTCACCGGTCAAATTATCAGCATCTAGGTTAACGTTCATTTTGTATTCTTTGGACACTAAAGCTAACATTGAATTGATTTGATTTGCGACCAGATCTAAAGCAGCAGATCCACCAGCGGCTGTCGAACCTTTTAAAGGCTGGAATCGTTTCCATAATAAAAGAGAGAAAAATTGGCGATTCAATTCATCTGGATCACTCGTAATTCTTGAAAGCAATGCTTTACCCGTTTCGTTCGCCTTCGGTGCTTTAATGTCAAAACCAATGTTTGGCTTTAGTAAGGATTCAGTTAAATCGAGGAAACACAAGATTTCTTGGGTATTCATATTTGCTGTTCCTTGTAATTCATCAGGCGAAATTTCGGAAAGGCTGGCATTCACTTTATAGTACGTTTTTAAGTCAATATTCGCATTATAGGGATCACCAGTCCAAGCGATGGTTCCGCCTTCTTGAATGTAAAATGGTTGTTTAATCGGACCCATTGCGAAATTATACAATCCTTCTTTAATTCGATAGGTTCCATCTAGGGTTAAATCTCCCAGGTTATCCAATTTCATACTAATGTCACCTTTACCTGTGGCTGTAATTTCATCACCAGTTTGTTCGTTGAATATGATTTTAAGTTTGGCATCTGGTGTTACCCTGAAATTCAAATCAAGTTCTACACCAGTAAAGTCAAATTTTGGTTGGTTGAGTACAATAGTTGTGTCTTTGTTTACAAATCGAATAAAACTTTCTTCTTCATTTATATCAGACACGCCGTACATTGGAAAGTTGATTTTGGTACCACGACTTGTTTTCATATCAACCGTAATTTCGATATTGTCTGTGTAGCCAAAGATATTAGCAGAACCTATGCCATATGCTTTGCCATAATAATATTCACCTTCTTTATATTCTGTGTTCATTAATAAGAATCGCTCTGGTAATTTCGAAGTGGGTGACCAAGAAAAAATATTTTCATCTTCAATTTGTTCCTCACCTTCCAAGTTAAATTGTAAATCAAAATTCCAATCTGTATATTTAGAATGGTAAACAGAACCAATTAAACCACCCGTATTTCCTTCTTCATCGGTCACAGGCATATTGTTTATGTAGAATCCATACTCATCGGCGATGATTTCACCGTTTAAACCGAAGTTTACACCTAATAATTCTAACTTACCGTTTCCTCCTTGTAGCTTAACTCGACCGTCCAGTTTTGGATAATCGGGTGTTCCCGTAATTTTTAAACTACCATCTAAATGTCCGCGAACATTAGTTACTAAATCTGGGTCTAAAAATGCACTGGTAAATTGTATGTCTGTTTGGTCAAAAATCAAATTGAAATCTAAATTGTTTTCTTTTCTTGCGGTGAAATAGCTGCCTTCGAATTCAAATGTTTGATTTCCACGATACATTAAATCACCTGTTATACCAACACTTTCACTTGCTCTATTCCATTGTGATTGAACGAATACATCCCCAACTTCTTCTTTGTTGATATACAATCCTTTAATAGAAGCATCACCAATATAATTTAAGTTTTCATAGGGATTTGAAATGTAGCCCCATCCGTTCACTAAACCTTTCATTTCAACAGAAGTTCCAATAAAAGAACCCAGTTCAGCCAAGTCTAAATCATTTACTTTAAAGTTTAATTTATCGGTGTCATTTCGCGAAATATTTCCATCTATTGAAATGAATTGATTGTTTCTTTTAAGTTTGAATCTATCAATCTGTATGTTCGTTTTTGTTATCTCAATATCTGATTGATTTTCTATCTCCCAGCGTTTTTCATTGATGCTAAAATAGGATGGTTCAAGTAAGATTTTTAAATGTGTATTATCGTAAATGGTTGTTTGCCATTTAATATCAGATGAATTTGCAGTTTCTGGATTCCAAGTTAATACTGATTGAAGTACATTGTGCATTCCACTTGTTACAAAAGATACTTGGTCAAGTTTAATGGAATCACCATAATTGAAGCGCGCCAATTTATAATCTGCAATAATTGATTCTGCTGTCAATGATTGGTCAACAACAACGCCTGTGAATTTCATGTCACGATAGCGAATTTCACTTGAATTTAGTTTCATGGTGAAATTTTCTGATAATCCATCATAAGTTCCTTTTAATAATGTTCCGGGACTAATTGTTAAATCAGGAACAAAAATCGCTAAGAAATTATTTAAATCATTGGTCTCAAAATCATACGTAAAATGGCTAGGTGATTTCTTCGTTTCTGTTTTAGCTATTGGTTCAACTATTAAACCAGGAAATACCTTTTCAAATTGATTTAAAAAGTCACTAACCAAAGTATTGAAATCAATTTTACCCGCCATGCTGAAATTTCCAAGGGCACTCGTGATCTTGAATTCATCTTCAATTTTGCCACGCTTCACATTAATCAAAAACTCTGGCACTCTGATTTCCCGATCACCTTCTGTATATAGTATTCCATCCATGCTAATAGATCCATACATGGTGTTAGCCGATTTGCCATAGATATTCACTGTGAAATTTGAAGTTAAGGAAACACTATCCTTTTTGCCAATATTCAATTTATCTAGCAATGCTTCTTTTAGGTCGATATTAAAACTCATGTGCTGATTACCATTGAAATCTATAAAACCATCATAGGCTAAATCAAGGTTATCGTCTTTAATATCGATTTTGGCAGTGAATTTTTTATCAATGAATTGACCTTTTGTTACAAAGATGTTGTTGTAACTATAATTCATGTAGTCAAACCGATTTATATCTCCTTCGATTGATGTAAAGTGAATATCAGCCGTGGAAAAAGCCTCGCCAGAGAGAAAAACAGTACCATCAACAATACCAAAATCATTGCTTCCTAGAAATTTTCCTAGGTTAAACTCTTCAATTTTTACGTCGTAAGTGGAGGCTTGTGACCGTTCGAAAAGCAATGATTTATTTTTGGGATTGTTAGTAAACAACATGCCATTATCCATTCTAACTTGACCAAGTGAAGTTTTTATTTTGTCAGCAGCCAACACAAATTGACTATAAAAACCATCCAATTTCACATTCGTTGCTTCGAAATAGGACAATCGGTGAAGGTATTTATCAAAACTGAGGTAACGAGATGAATTGGAATCGGGCAGTTTTATTTTTCCTAAATCATTCAAATCAACATAGGCATAATTGAGATTTTCTGAGAAAAAAGCCGCTTTAATGTTTCTGAAGTCTGGTAAATCCAGATCGCCACGAATTGTTGTTTTTTCGCCTGTTGAAAGTTCAAGATTACGCAACTTTAAGTTTTTTACCTTTTCTGTTACCCTACCACTCACTTCAACGACCTGATCCATGCCTTTTAAATTGTAAGCAAAGAACGATACATCGTACAAGGAAACGCTGCTTTTATTTAATTTGGCATCGAAAGAAACACTGTCTTCAAATGCTTGAAAATCCTCAAAACCAGTCATTAAAAGATTTAACTTTGGAGCATCAATAGTTGATCTCGGTGTCTTTATTTTTAAGTTGGAAAGTAGAATTCCATTTTTACTTATGCTCGCTTTGGAAGATAGATTTTCAATTTTAAAACCACTTTTTTCAATCCCATTAAGCGATAACAAGTCCAAATTAACAGCTCCATCTATTGTATTGAAATTATTCGCTGTTAGATTCAAATGCCGCAACGAAATATGATCGAAATCGACTCCAAAGTCAGAATAACTTTTGCGATAATCATCATAATGAAAATCAATATCACTAAGTTCAATTGTTTCAAGTGTTACTACAAATGGTTTCTTCTTAGTTGTTTTTTTGCTCGAAGCAAAATAGTCGGTAATAAACCAATAGTTATATGCTCCATCTTCTTTTGCTCGACTTAAATGGATATTTCCCTTTTCAAGCTCAACTTTTTCAATTCCTATTATATTATTAGTTAAGTCTAGTTTATTTAATTGAGCATAAATACGTCCAATTGAAGCCAAGGTATCTTGCTGCTGGTCCAAAATAAAAACTCCATCCAAGGCAATTCTATCTATAAATACGATTGAAACCTTATCAATTCGCAAGGTTGTTTTTAATTCTTTTGATAAATAATCGGTAGCAATTTTTGCTAAATAAGTCTGAACAGGGCTTGTTCTTATGGCAAAAGCGAAGACAGTAATAAATATGAGGATCCATTCAATAAGGATACCAACAATTCTGCCTGTTATTTTCAGTATTTTTGCCATTCGCAATACAAACTTACATAAAGTTGAGTCAAAAAGATATAATTATACTTGGTATAGAGTCCTCTTGTGACGATACGTCGGCCGCAATACTCAAAAATAGCACCATTCTTTCGAATGTAATTGCTCGACAAGATATTCATGAACTATATGGTGGTGTGGTGCCTGAATTAGCAAGCCGAGCACATCAACAAAATATTATTCCCGTCGTTGATGCTGCAATTAAAAAAGCAGGAATCAACAAAGAAGATATAGATGCAATTGCTTTTACTCGTGGACCTGGTCTGATGGGGTCTTTAATTGTTGGCAATTCATTTTCGAAAGCCTTTGCTTTGGGGATGAATATCCCAATGATTGATGTGAACCACATGGTTGGGCATGTACTGGCTCATTTTATAGACGATGAAGCTAAAGTAAAACCAAGATTTCCATTTTTATGCTTAACCGTTTCTGGTGGACATACGCAAATTGTATTGGTTGAAGATTTTTTAACAATGAAAGTGCTCGGTTCGACAATAGATGATGCTGCAGGAGAAGCTTTTGACAAGTCTGCTAAAATGTTAGGTTTTCCTTATCCAGGTGGACCTTTAATAGATCAGCATGCTAAATTGGGGAATGAAAATGCTTTTCAATTTGCGAAACCAAGAATAGACGGATATAATTTTAGTTTTAGCGGTTTAAAGACGTCTATTTTATATTTTTTAGAGAAGCAAGTCAAGTTAAATCCAAATTTTATTAAAGAAAATAAGAATGATTTGTGTGCGTCCATTCAGCGAACCATTTTAGATATTTTGTTCAATAAATTAATTATAGCATCTAAAGAATTAGGAATTAATGATATAGCAATTGCTGGAGGTGTATCTGCAAATAGTGGATTAAGAAATGATTTAGTGAAAATTGGAAAAGAAAAAGGATGGCGTGTATATATTCCAAAATTTGAATATTGCACAGACAATGCGGCAATGATTGCGATAACGGGCAAATATATGTTTGAGAAAGGCCTTTTTGCAGATCAAACGATTGTTCCGATGGCGCGTTTATCTATGTGAAAAGTGGTTTATTTTCTATAGAACGTAGGAAATTTTCATTGATAGGAGATACTTGTTCATTTAGTCAATATTCAATCAATTAAAAAAGTACCTTTTCTTTGATAAAACTACTAGCCATGCAAGCAATTATGAAACCGGAATTAATCGAAAAAGAATCGATTCCAAACCTTACTTTTAAAAATGAGGTAAAGTTCAAGCAACATCCTAATTTGACAAAACAAATTGACGATGCTACGCAGTTAGGAAATTCTAGCCACACCAAAGTTTCTATTATTTTTATAGATGATGAAGGTCTTAAACGAGTTGACACGACTATTTGGGCAGCTGGAACTAAGTTTATCTGTCTAAAAGGAGCTGTTTGGATTCCAATCAATCGAATTGTAGAAGTTCTTATTTAATTCACCTTTTTACGGGTTTATATATTATCCTTGAATTTGGGAATTCAAGGATAATTGTTAGATTCAATAAATTTATTTCATTGTTTAATTAACTTTGAGAAGTTTAATCGATCAAATGAAATTATTTATATCAGTAATCGTCTTCTTTTGTCTTCAGACTGTTTCCGGACAGACGAAGGTTATATGGAATACTGCATACAACGAAGAAACGAAAGCAATTGAGATAAGTGCTGAAATTTCAGCAGGTTGGCACTTGTATAGTCAACATGTAGCCAACGATATTGGTCCTGTGCCTACTTCATTTGAGTTTGAAGAAAATAGTGATCTTAAATTCGTTGGCAAAGTAAATGAACCTGCCCCGATTCAAAAATACGATGAGACCTTTGAGGCTATGCTTGACTTTTTTGGAGAAAAGGTGACTTTTCAGCAAAGAGTTTCAACAAAGAAAAAAACTACAGTAAATGGTACGGTTACATTTATGGTTTGCAATGACACTATGTGTCTTCCTCCAACCGACGTGAAATTCTCAATTGAAATAAATCCGAACACCAAATAAGTATGAAAATTATCTCACTTTTAACAAAGGTTACTTTCCTTTTATTGACTGTAGTTTATACGTCATTTTCCTTTAGTCAAAATTGGTCCGACAAAATCACTTGGTCATTTAAACTTGAAAAGCTTGATGATTCTCATGCTAATATTATTGCAACTGGAAAATTAATCAATGGTTGGCACGTGTTTTCTGTAAATCATGATCCTTCGAAAGCTGATTTCACGGGTGTTCCTACAACTTTTATTTTCCCAAAATCTGCGGATTATAAACTTATCGGGAAACTAGTTGATGGTGCAAAGCCAAAGACACATGTGGATGAGTTAGGAACTTCTTTGTACTTTGAAGGTAAAGGAGTTTTTAAGCAAAAAATTGAAGTGCTTACAGATAAAGCATTCGATTTGACTTTTGAATATTCCTTCCAAATTTGTGATGAAAACGGATGTATCTTCCCGCCAGATCAAGAAGCAAAAATTAAAGTGTCTGGTTATAAACCAGGAGAAGGTGCATCAATGGTAATAGATACGGCATCAGGCGAAGATACGAATGCTGTAGATCTGAAAGATACAACTTCGACTGCAGGCTCAGAAGGACAAGTTGACCCTAAAGTAGAGCTGTTTCCTAAAAAAAAGTCTGGTGGGGTGAGTGACATTAATCTTTGGTTGATCTTTTTAACAGGTTTTGCATGGGGTTTTGCAGCCTTATTTACTCCTTGTGTGTTTCCCATGATTCCCATGACAGTTACTTTCTTTACTAAACAATCTGGAAGTCGAAGAAAAGGAATTATGAACGCTTTGTTCTATGGAGCTTCTATCATATTTATTTATGTTGCTGTCGGTGTACTTGTTAATCTATTTACAGGAAGTGCCGCAACTGTTTATGAAATTTCAACGAGTGCAACCTTAAATCTTATCTTTTTTGCCATATTTATATTGTTTGCCTTCTCATTCCTTGGTGCATTTGAAATTAGAATGCCTTCTTCATGGGTTAATAAAGCGGATGCAAAAGCAGATAAAGGTGGACTACTTGGAGTTTTCTTCATGGCATTTACCTTAGTATTAGTTTCATTTTCATGTACTGGACCAATTGTAGGAACAGCATTAGTTCAAGCAATTTCTTCTGGTTCTGTTTTGGCACCAGCAATTGTGATGGGTGGATTTGCGGCAGGCTTGGCTTTGCCATTCACGCTGTTTGCCATCTTTCCGAGTGGCTTGAATTCACTTCCACAATCAGGAGGTTGGTTAAATAGTGTTAAAGTCGTTTTTGGTTTACTTGAAATCGCCATGTCCTTAAAATTCCTGAGTATGGTTGATCTTGCTTATCACTGGGATTTCTTAACGAGAGAGTTATTTGTTGCCGTTTGGATTGCTGTGTTTGCAATAATGGGCTTCTATTTACTTGGAAAACTTCGCTTCTCACATGATTCTCCGGTGGAACATATAAGTGTGCCACGCTTTATGTTTGCGTTAAGTTCAATTGTTTTTGCGATTTACTTGCTGCCAGGAATGTGGGGTGCACCTTTGTATATGATTGATGGAATAGCTCCTCCAAGAACGCATTCTGAAGATAATTTCCGTTTTGTCAAAGGTAATTCGGAAGTAGAAGGCGATACTTTGTATGCACGTTTTAAAAATGAAATGCATGAAGTTGGAGATGGATCCATAATGGTTTTTCATGACTTAGACAAAGGTAGAGAGTATGCACGTTTAGCGAAAAAACCAGTACTAATTGATTTTACTGGATATTCATGTGCAAACTGTCGTAAAACAGAAAATATGGTTTGGACAAATGACAAAGTGCGTTCAATCCTGCAGGAAGAAATGGTGATTATTTCCCTTTATTGTGATGATAAAAAATTATTACCTGAAGCTGAGCGTATCTTCTCTGAAGTATTGAATGGGAAATTGAAGAATTATGGAAACAAATGGTCGGAATATCAAATTAGAAAGTATGGTCAGATCTCACAACCTTTGTATATTATTCAAGATGTCGATGGAAATGACTTGTCGGAAGCAAGAGGATATGATCCTGATGTCGATAATTATCAAGCATTTTTGAAGAAAGGGATCAAGTCCTTTAAAAAAATAGTAAATTAAATAAGCTGAATTGAGATTTATATTCAGACGATATAATTGAAAAGCATAAGGAAAAAGGTACATGAAAGTGTGCCTTTCTCTTTTTCTATGTATTTCTACTTAGAACATACTATTGAAATTAGTGTAATCATCCAAACAAGGAAACCTCCTTCAAATGAATGTAAAGAGAGATGTTGCATCTTTGACTTAACAAATCAAAACAACAACATCATGAAAAAAGCAATTTTATTTTCGATTTCATTTTTTATCTCAGTTCTCGTTTATGCGAACACAGAGGCAGCAGCATTAGTAATTAATTATACAAAATGTGACATTAGTTGCTTTGGTAAAAAAGATGGCAAAATAGAACTTTCAATTTCTGGTGGTAAAAAACCATACGCGATTGAATGGAACAATGGAGCAACAGGCTTGTCAATTGATAATTTAACTAAGGGAAGTTATCAAGTTTTAGTTCGTGATGCTAGCGGTAAAGAACAAATTGAATCAATCGCAATTACCTCACCTTCTCCTTTGGCTATTCAGTACAATAGTTCGCGTGAAACTTATGTTGATGCTTACAGTGGAAGTATCAATGCGACAATATCTGGAGGTTCGCCCTTCAGCTTAGATGACAAACCTTTTTATGCGGTGCGTTTAAATGAAAGCTTCGGAACAGAAAATAGCTATTTGATGGAAGATGGTATTTATACTATGCAAATTGAAGACACTAAAGGTTGTTCGCTAACAGTTAAGGTTAATCTGGATATTGAAATTATTGACCCCAATAAACCTAGCCAGAATTTAACACTAACGAATGAAAAGCCATACAATGGATTTGGATATGTTCAAATGAGTATTACTCAAACAAAAGTATTGAATCAGATTGCTTCGACAATGGAAACGATAATACGATAACAATTACATAATTTTAAATAATCAATTGGTGTGGGAGAATTTCTTCCACACTTTTTTGTTTTAATCGAACTCTTTGTTTGAAGTTAAATCGAACATTGACAAAAGAATGTTCAACAATTAACTATTTTCGTTTTAATGCCAAGTTGATATTCTTTATTTTTACCAAATGAACGAATTCCTTCAAACATCAATTGAATTTTTGAAAGGTGTAGGACCGCAGCGAGCGGAACTTCTACGGAAGGAAATAAATATCTATACATTTAACGATTTATTGAATTATTTTCCCTTTCGATATATTGATCGTTCGAAGTACAACAAAGTATCTGATTTACCCTATCTTGATTCTTATGCACAACTAAAAGGAAGAATTGTGCATATTTCAGAAGGTGGAAATGGAAAATTCAAAAAACTTACTGCAAAATTTCAAGATGAATCAGGGATGATTGATTTAGTCTGGTTTCAAGGGATTCGCTGGATTCGACCTTTATTAAAAGTGGGGGTAGAATACCAATTATTTGGAAAGGCAAAGATGTTTGGTGCCACTTGGAATATGCCTCATCCTGAATTAGCAGAGTATGATAGTTTAACGGTCAAGACTGGACTTCAGCCTGTCTATTCAAGTACGGAGAAACTTGTCGCTTCTGGTTTGCATTCGAAGGGAATCGAAAAGCTAACGGCAGCATTGATACCACTAATCAAGACTCGAATTCCAGAAACTTTGCCACTTGATATCATTCAACAAAATAGATTAATATCACGAGAAGATGCCTACCGTTTGGTGCATTTGCCAAAGTTCGAAAATGATTTTCACCAGGCTCGAATACGATTAAAGTTTGAAGAATTATTTGTCCTTCAAATGGAAATGTTATTGCGTAAGAAAATAAGTATGCATAAGTCCAGCGGTTTCGTTTTTTCGGAAGTAGGAGAAGTGTTCAATGATTTTTACAATAATTATTTACCTTTTGAATTAACAGGTGCTCAAAAGCGCGTTTTGAAAGAAATTCGTCGAAATGTCATGGATGGTTACCACATGAATCGCTTGTTGCAAGGAGATGTTGGTTCAGGTAAAACCTTGGTTGCACTCTTGACGATGCTGATGGGAATTGGAAATGGTTTTCAAGCAGCACTAATGGCTCCAACAGAAATTTTGGCATCTCAACATTTTGAAACAATTAGTGAAATGTTGAAAGATTTACCTGTAAAAGCTGCTTTGTTAACTGGATCCGTTACGAAGAAGAACCGTGTCCATATTCATGCAGGATTAGAAGATGGTACAATTCATATTTTAATAGGAACACATGCCTTATTGGAGGATGGCGTTCAATTTCAGAACTTAGGCATTGTTGTAATTGATGAACAGCATCGATTTGGTGTTGCTCAGAGAGCACGAATGTGGAAAAAGAATACCACTCCACCTCATGTATTGATCATGACGGCAACACCAATTCCTAGAACCCTGGCAATGACTTTTTACGGGGACTTGGATGTTTCAGTGATCGATGAATTGCCTCCAGGAAGAAAGCCTATTTCAACAGTTCATCGATACGAGTCGTATCGTTTAAGGGTTTTTGGTTTTATGAAGGAAGAAATCGCAAAGGGTCGACAAATTTATATTGTTTATCCGCTTATTCATGAATCGGAAAAGATGGATTTTAATAATTTAATGGAGGGATTTGAATCGATAACGCGCGCTTTTCCTCTGCCTGAATTCAAAGTGAGTATCGTCCATGGTAAAATGAAAGCAGCGGATAAGGAGTTTGAAATGCAGCGATTTATTAAAGGAGATACGCAAATTATGGTTGCAACAACGGTCATTGAAGTCGGAGTAAATGTGCCCAACGCTTCAGTAATGATTATTGAAAGTGCTGAACGCTTTGGCTTGTCGCAATTACACCAATTACGTGGTAGAGTAGGTAGAGGGGCTGAACAATCGTTTTGTATTTTAATGACTGGTGATAAAATTGCGAAAGACACCGTGAAAAGAATCGAAACAATGGTGCGCACTAATGATGGGTTCGAAATTGCAGAGGTTGATTTACAATTGCGGGGACCAGGAGATTTAATGGGAACTCAACAAAGTGGAATTTTAAATTTAAAAATAGCAGATTTAGCCCGTGATGGTCAATTGGTTGTTCTCACTCGTGATGAAGCCAAGCGATTGTTAGAAGCAGATCCAAGATTGGAAAAACCAGAAAATGGAATGCTTCGTCAGACGATGGAACATGTATTTAGATCAAAACCCGATTGGGGAAAAATTGCATAAAAAATTAAAAACTATGAAAAATTTACTTGTATTACTAGCCTTAGCCGTTCCAGTTCTTTCTTTTGGTCAATTGTTAGACGGCGATCTAATAGACGAAGGAAGAAAAATGATATCAACGTCAGATTTTATCCTTTACGATGTAAATGAAGGAGTCTTGTACTATGAATTAGCTGTAGATCGAACGGGCAAAGTAACATCAGCAAGTTTGCTTTCGGAGGGTTCGACTATCACTGCGACCCCCACTCGAATGAAGGCGCGTAATTATTTAGTTACATTGAATTTTGAAGCAGCAACGCATTATCCAGCATTTCACCATGTACGTGTGAGAGTAACTTTTAAAACACCAATAGAGATAAAAGGGAATTAATCACAATAAATTTCTTTGTATTCTGCTTGGTATTTTTCCATTATTTTCTTGCGCTTCAATTTCAAGGTTGGTGTCAATTCGTTACCGTCTATTGAAAACTCTTTTTCAAGTAATTTGAATTTTTTGAGTTGTTCCCAGTTTCCGAATCCTGTATTAAATTTATCTACTTCTTCTTGATAGCGCGCAATAATAGCTGGATGTCTAACAATAGAAGCATTCGTTCCATCACCAAGATCCACATTTTTGCGTTGAGCCCATTCTTTTAAAAAGGCAAAATTTGGAACAATATAGGCTGAAGGGAATTTTTCACCTTCTCCTATTACCATCATTTGTTCAATAAAACGAGATTCCTTGAACTTATTCTCCATCGCTTGAGGAACAATATATTTACCTCCAGATGTTTTGAAAATTTCTTTTTTACGGTCTGTAATTTTTAAGAAAATACCTTCTTGAAAGATTCCTATATCTCCTGTGTGGAACCAACCTTCAGCATCCATCACTTCAGCTGTTGCCGTTGGATTTTTATAGTACCCCATCATTACATTAGGACCTTTAACCAATATCTCACCATCTTCAGCAATTTTGACAGATACCCCATCGATTAGCGTACCTACTGTACCAATTCGAATTCCTTTTTGAAAACTATTTACAGACACTACAGGAGAGGTTTCAGTCAAGCCATAACCTTCTAGAATTGGTATTCCAGCGGCTAAAAACACACGTGCCAGTCGAGGTTGTAAAGCAGCACTTCCTGAAGCAATCGCTTTCACATTTCCTCCTAAAGCTTCTTGCCATTTAGAAAATATTAATTTTCGTGCTATTGCCAATTTGAATTTATACCAAAGTGATTTTCCAACTACATCGTATTCTTCACCCAAAGCGACTGCCCAGAAGAATAATTTGCGCTTAATACCAGTTAATTCATCTCCTTTTGCAACAATTTTATCGTAAACTTTTTCAATTAAACGAGGTACAGCCGTAAATACGTCAGGTTTTACCTCTCGTATATTATCACCAATTGTGTCCATCGATTCAGCAAAGTGAATAGAACATCCAATATACATATATAAGTAGTGCAACATGCGCTCATACACGTGGCAAACAGGCAAGAAACTTAATACTTTTGAATTACTATCAGCAGGGATTGGCTCTTGACATGCATCAACATTTGATAATAAATTGCCATGTGAAAGCATTACACCTTTTGGATTTCCTGTTGTTCCTGATGTATAGATGATTGTCGCTAGATCGTCGGTTTTAACAACTTCCATACGGGCATGGATTTCGCTTTCTGGAACGTCAACTCCAGCTTCGATAATTGATGTCCAACTTTTACAACCTTCAACCGCCTCAAAGGAAAACAAATGCTGTAAAGTTGTAACTTCTTTTCGGATATTTTGAATCTTCTGAAACAACTCATCATTTGCTAAAACGCAAATTTGTATTCCAGCATCGTTCATAATGTATTTGTATTCTGCTTCAGAGATATTTGGATAAAGTGGCACTACAATGGCGCCCACTTGTTGAATAGCAATATCAATGATATTCCATTCGTAACGTGTACCAGAAACAAGTGCAACATTATCACCAGCTTTAACACCCATTGCTAAAAGGCCTTTTGAATAAGCCATCGCTTTATCCAAGAATTCTTGAACAGATATGGCTTTCCATTCACCATTTGTTTTCGTGACAAACATCCGTTCATTGGGATGAGTTTTCAGTTGGTAATAAGGAATATCAAAAAGACGAGTTGCGTGAATCATAGCCAGTTAGTTTTTTTCAAAAACGAATATACTAAAAACATGTTTTTAATTCGCGAAAAAAATGGGTTAACTTTAATTTTGTTCTCATTTTTTAGATCAATTATTCATTGAAACCTTAAAAAGTATCGATGGAAAAAAGAAAATTATCGACGAAAGACTAAAACCGTTCAGTAAAACAATATGAATATTCATTCATACATAGAGTATGTTCGTCAGAATCAACAGAATGAAAAACTATCCGTACTTTTAGCTAATTACCACGTTTATAAAAATCCTTAGGGTGTAACTTTTAAAGTTCTTAAATTGTTTTAACTGCAACTGCTCGGAAATTTGAAAAGACATGAATACAATATCGTTGTAAAGGCACAAAGTAACCACTTATATGGTTTTGCGCTTAAATTCCTGAGGAATCAGGATGATGCACAAGATATTGTACAAGATGTTTTTGAAAAATTATGGGTCAACAGAAAGAAGGTTGAATTTGAAAAGGCAAAGAGTTGGATGTTTACATGTGCTCACAATGCAATGATTAATTTGATTAACAAAAATCAACGTTTACAGTTTCCTGGAAGTGAAAAGCTTCCTGAAACATCAAAAATGGAACGGAATATTTTTGAATCAAACCAAGTTGTTGAAAGAGCGGTAAGTATCTTGCCACCGATTCAAAAAAGCATCATTCTTCTGCGTGACATAGAGGGTTATTCTTACGAAGAGATAGGAGATATTCTACATCTTTCTTCTTCTCAAGTAAAAGTATACCTGTTCCGTGCAAGAAATAAAATTAAAAAGCAGTTAAAAGGATTGACAGAACTAGTATGAGTAACCCATCTTTTTCAAATATTGATCGTTGGCTCTTTGAGCTTATGGAGGGAAATTTGTCCGCAGAGCAAGAACAGCAGCTTGAGGCATTTTTACTTCAACATCCTGAATTGGATATGGATCGCGATATGTGGGAAATGGCCATCGTTCAAAAAGAAGAAGTTGTTTATCCACACCAAGATCGTATTGTTCGCATAAAGCCAGTTGGTTTATTCATGATGGCCGGGTTTACATCAATTGCTATTTTTATTGGATTAGGGATTGTTGATTTTAGTGAATCTTCTAGTAATTCAGTATACAGCCAGCAGCAATTGGCAACAGAACAAAACGATAATAGATCAATTACTCAATCTTTCACAACGAATAAAAGCGAGCAACAAAACGCTAAAAATGGTTTTGAATCAATTAGCATAAATGGAGCACAAACGCAAATCGGACAACTTTCAATAACTAATAATACAACTTACTTCCCTTCACCTGGAATTTCAAATCTCTCGAATATTTCAAATCTCTCGAATATTTCAAATCTCTCGAATATTTCAAATATTTCAAATCTCTCAAATATTTCAAATCCATCAAATCCATCAAATCTCTCGAATCCATCAAGTATTTCAAATCCTTCATCAACGGATGAAGAATTAGCAACGGAACCTGTTCGTCCAGTTGATGTGGATAGTTATAAAGAAATAAATTACCGTACTGGACCAAGTTTCGCTTCAAATAATCGTTTTAGTTCAAGTAATTATAAAGAAAGTTTTAGCTCACGTTTGTCGAAAGCAAAAAGAGCGCTTACTCGTATGATGGACAATCCGGTGGCTCTTAAAAACTTAAAAGATCCTTACTACCACATTCCTGCAATGCAATCGATGGATGTAAACTTTGGATCCGTTGGTACTTTATTGGCAACTAGAGTTCAAACATTGACACGCGCTCAATGGCTAGGTGAAGAGAATCAGCAATTTATAAATCAAATTTCTGTGGATGGTTATGCTTATGGAATAAGAGGCGGCATAGGTTTACAATTGAATAATGCCTATTACGGAAATGGTCAAATCATGAACAGTAGTGCAGCAATTACCTATTCACCTAAATTTTCTGTGAATCGTAATATTCTAGTTGAGCCTTCCATACGATTTAAAATGGGTAATAAATCCTTGAATAGTTCTAAGATTACCGATTTGGGTCAAGCTGAAATGGATCGCGGAAATGTGCATGAGTTTTATCCTTCTGGTACAGCGCCTATTGGAAAAGACCTTTGGTATCGCGATATGGGATTGGGATTAATGGTGAACACAAAATGGTTCTTTGTTGGCTTACAAGGAGATAACTTGTTTATACATTATGACAATGTGTATTCCGCTTCAACAAATGAGCGCGCCGGTACTCATTTCATTGCAACAATTGGTACGGATTACGAATCGCAACGTGAGAATATTGGTTTATCACCTTACATCGTTTACCAAAAGAACGATCAGCTTTCTGAAGCTTGGTTAGGTGTTAATGCTCGCTACGAATGGTTTACAATGGGTGCGGCAGTATCTTCTAATTTAGATTTAGTGGGATCTATTGGTATGAAATTCAATCGTTTTGCAGTGAATTACAATATGGATTACACAAATTCATTCTTATTTGACAAACAAATTATCTCACATCAAATCTCATTAAGGTTTGTCGCCTTTTCGAATAAAAACGGACAAAAATTTTAAATACTAAGTGTCATGAAAAAGTTACTTATCATAGCGATAATCGGTCTAACTAGCTTTGCAGCCAATGCTCAGGACCCAACGTTTACGCAGTTTTATGCGAATCCGCTGTATCTGAATCCTGCTTTTGCGGGCTCACATGGTTGTCCGCGTTTTGCATTAAACTACCGAAACGAATGGCCAAGT
>Ga0105050_10002511_pt1 | contig 26139 bp, 25 predicted proteins | sample FRY01_FD_78088 | JGI IMG/M metagenome (GOLD analysis project Ga0105050, IMG submission 78088) | Freshwater microbial communities from Lake Fryxell liftoff mats and glacier meltwater in Antarctica - FRY-01 | ecosystem: Environmental > Aquatic > Freshwater > Ice > Glacier meltwater ...
TCTGCGTGGTGTCCCAGTCCACGCTGTCCTCGGGGCACGGGCGCAGGGTGCCGGTGCTGGGCGCGAGGGCGAGCTGGCGGGCGCGGCGTTTGCCATGCCAGTTGAGGCCGTATTTCTCCTCCCCGTCCGTCACCGTCTGGTCGCCGACGAGTTGCTTGAGCACGTCCAGATTCACCGCCACGCCGTCCTTGCCCTCGGTGACCAGTTCCGGGAAGAGGGCGCGGAGCTGGGCGAGATTCTCGGCGGCGAGGTCGGGGGATTTTGTTTCGGGATCGTTGGCGGTGAGTGGAGTCATGGTATCAAAGGGTCGTTGTTTCGGTTGAAGGGTTGGCCAAAAGAAAGCTGAATTTTGCGTGAATGAGATTTTTTCGAGCGGCAATAAAGTCCTCGTAGCGATCCAGCCTCCAAAGGTCCGGGTCATCGGGGATTAAGTGTTTTTCCAAATACTCGGTGGGTTTGTCAGCAAACCATTCCTCGGGAGGAATGTCGGTTTTTCCACCGGCACCGTTTTCCTGTTGTGTGAGCAGCATGCAATTTGCGAGCTGATTGCGGGCGTCCTCTCTGTAGCGCATGATACTCATCCTGCCCGTTTCGGGGCTAAGAATTTTAACGGAACGCAGAAGACTCTGCGGAAAGATGTGGTCCACCTGGGGCAGATTGCTGTCGTAAGCCGGGGTGTAATTGAAAGAATACCAGAGATTGAACAGCAGATGGATCTGGGCGGAACCATAGCCCATGCCCCAAAGGCGGTCTTCGGTAAGATCAAGGGAGCGCCCCTTGGAACGGATGACGCCAAAGATCTCTCCAAGGTCGAACCGCTGAAGCTCCTGCAATTTTGCAACGAGGTCATCAATCAACTGGTCGGGCGTGCCGCTGAATGCCCCGGCAAGAGATGAGCGCACGAGGTAGGTCTCGACGTCACGAGCGTGCTTCCATGCCTGGCTAAAATGGTATCGAACGTAGATGAGCGGGATTAGCAGAAGGTAGGAAGGAAGCGCCTTGTCGCATTTAATAAACGTTTTGCCCCTCACAAAATCGAGGACGTCCTTCACCGCGTTGGTGATTGGCTCCCATTCCGATTCGATTTTTTCCCGGACACCTGGTTTGCGGAATTTATCCACCTCGTAGCGTGCCCCCTGGTCCAACAGTGTCAGACAGGTTTTCAGGATAAAATCGCGGGTAAAGGCGAAGCCGTGGCGGTTGAGGTCGTCGAGAAGCTCTTGCATACGGTCGTCCGCCTCATCCCACGCGGAACTGAGGAGGGAAAACAAAAGGTCGGATTTTCCGAGCTTGGTGCCCCCGGAGTTGGCGCGGATGAAAATCTCCACCACATCGTCCTCGGTGTAGAGCTGAGGATTGTCAATACTGTCCAGTTCCTGATAGGTGATAACCTCCTCGATTTTGAAGGTGCGATCTACGAGTTCGAGATGGTCGCTGATTTTATCTATCTCGGAAGGACTTAGCGGCCTTCCAGCCGTAGCAGTCACCCCATCGCTCATCTCCCGCTTCTTTAGGTGAGTGAAGATGAGGTCCTTGAATTTAACCCACGGAAACTGAGCCGTGCCAGGATTGAGAAACCTGAATTTATATTTTACATCGTCAGGAGCGGCCAACTCACCACTGAGGATGTCGAAGTATAGTTCCCGTCCTTCAAAACTCCCCATCAAGGCGATGAAAAGGCCTTGCAAACGCTGCTGACCGTCGAGAACGAGGCATTTCTTCTTGGTATCCGAGGGAACGTAGAAATCCGTAAGGCGCAGTGTGCTCTTCCAATTGTCGATGAATTTCCGGCGGCGAATCATGCTGTTGGTTTTCCAAATCAGCAGGGTGCTGATGGGATACTCGCGGAGAATGGAATCGAAGAGGCGGCAGATTTGCTCCTCACCCCAGACAAATGGACGTTGGATGTTCGGCAGCCAAAAGCCACCTTCCTCTTCGGGGTTATTCAAGAACCCGATAATCTTACGAATGCTTTGTTTCTGATTTTTCATAGTGAGATGGAAAGCTAGAGGCCGGTAATGAGTTTGGCCAAAGCGGCCTCGTGGGTCTTTATTTCGAGGTTCAATTCCACCCGACGGTTGAGCTGTTTTTCCTTCAATGCCCGTGAGGTCAGTTGTTGAATCTGAGTGCGGAGAGATTCCATCTCCGCAAGGGCCTTGCGGGCGGCGGCCTCCGGCAGCGGTCCGGAAAATTGCCCGGTATGCGCAGCGGCCCGGAGGCCGGTGAGACAAGCCAGCCAACCTTGGTAGAGGGCGAACAGATGCTTGTGGGGCTGGTTTTTCAGGGAGAGCGATTGCAAAAAAGCGCTTTTCACTGCGTCATCCGTCGCGTCAGAGATCACGGGGGAGACATGGTGTTCGGCCACGACGAACTCTTGGGGGTTGGAAGCGGATTTTCGCTTGGAAGCCAGCCAAAGCTGCACGCCGTGGGAATCTTCCAATAGAAGAATGAGAGGGTAGGGAATGGATCGCTGGATGATTTCTCCGAGGCGGTCGCCTTTGCCCTCGCCGCGCAGTTGGGCGACGAGCACGGAAATCTCGCGGTATTCGCAGTCGGCATCGGAGAATTCCGGGATGTTGACTGTATTCGGCTTGAGGACAGCTTTCCAGGTGATCTGCTCGACACGCTCGAGAAGGAGCTTGCGATCCCCGGCCGCCGTGGCCGCCTGCCCAGCAAGGATTTTTTTAGCGATTCTTTGATTCAGAATGGCCGAGGCCGGAAGCGCGAACGCCTCAAAAATCTGATCGCCGGCCCTAGACATTCTGTTCTTCTGGAAAAGTGATCAGGTAAGACACGACTTCAAAGTCGTCCGCTCCGGCAAACTCGCCCGGAAGGGCATGTGTGCCGCCGGAGCGGAAAAGGCTTTCTTGAGAGCGTTCCTCCACCCTACCCGTAATCGCCGAGACGGCTTTAGAAAGCAGGTTTTGGTAATGGACCATGTCGCGACCGTTCTTGGTGCGCGCATCGAAGGCCGAGTAGGCGGACGGATCGGGACTCTGCCCGTTCGAGCAAGCGTGCTGGAGATGTTCGAGAATTTTGCGCGCCTGGAGATAGGAGAGAAGGACTTCCCCTTCATCAGACACATGGAGGAGGTAGTAGGGTGCCAGCGGATAGCCGGGTTCTACGCCGCGTAAAGCCGCCTCGCCGGTCGCTTCCAGACAGAAAATCACCCCTGGGGGGAACTCGGAAGTGTGCACGACGGCAAAAAGCCCATTCGGGAGGTTCGGTAAAAAGTCGGGATTTTCTTTACTGAAGGAGGCAAGCGCCACCCGGAAATCGCTCAGCGAAAGGTCGGAAATCGAGAGCCCGTTGGAAAGGTCCTCGAAGTCCACGACTTCGGTTTGCAGTTTGACGAGCTGCTCGCGGCGGTATTCGAGGTCGTTCATCTGGTTCCCCGACTGCTGCTCGATGAGGTTTTCCTCGCCCGTAGCGGAAATATCGAGAAGGACCATGCGGCCGGAGACCCGTTGCTCGAGGTTGATGTAGTCGTCCAGCTCGATATTCGGCCAGAAATTGACAAGCTGAATCTGCTCGTTAGGTGATCCGATGCGGTCGATCCGGCCGAACCGCTGGATGATGCGAACCGGGTTCCAGTGGATGTCGTAGTTCACAACCATGTCGCAGTCCTGGAGGTTTTGACCCTCGGAAATGCAGTCGGTGGCAATGAGGATGTCGATTTCTCCCTCGGCGGAAAACTCCTCCGGGCGTTCCTTGGATCGCGGGGAAAATGCGGTGAGGATGCTGGCGAGATCTTTGCGGAGTTTCGGCAGGGTGTGGAGGTTGGCGGTTGAACCGCTGACCAAGGCGCAGTGGAGGCCGTGCTCAGGCAATGCCCAGCCTGCGATCTGCTGATAAAGGTATTCTGCGGTATCCGAAAATGCGGTGAAGATGAGAATCTTCCGGTTTCCAGCATTGAGAGGCTTCTCGATTTTTTCTGAGATGAGGGAAAGGAGGGCCGCGAGCTTCGCATCGCGGGCAGAATCTATGACCTTGCCTGCATCGAGTAAGTTGCTCAGTCGGTCCCTGTCTTCACTCAGATCCTGCTTCCAGCGTTTCAGGTCGGCATCCTGCAGGAGAACTTTCACCTTCTTGCCGATAAGCAAAGACTCGAAAGCTGGGTCATTGGGATCGATGTCCTCGATGGAGATTTCCTCGACCTCGGAAACTTGGGCGTCAATCTTATCAATCATCCCTTGGACGTGTTGAAGCAGACTTCCCAAAGTCAGGACAAACGAGGAAATCGCACTTTCCATGCGTTTCAGCATGTTCACCCGAAGCAGATGAACCAGGCTTTCCTCTCGATCTGCCTGCAGAAACCTGCGGTCGGGCTTGTCTTCATCCTGACCCTTAAGGACCGTTCCATATTTTTCTTCGTATTTCTCGATCTTCCCGGGGAGGACATACCGCAACGGCGCATAGACGCTGAGATTCAAGCGGCGAATTTCGTCGTTGATGTCCTTAATGGAACTAAATTTTCCGTCTCGATCCACATCGGCACGAATATTCCGCGGTGGTAACCGAACGGGGAAACGCCCTGTCTCGCTCGTACCGTAGTATTTTTCGATATGCTTGCGGGACCGGGCGATGGTCAAGAGATCTAGGAGGCGGAAGTAGTCAAAGCCGAGCATTTCCATGAGGCGCACAGGCGTGCGATCTTCCATCGGCGCCTGCAGCCAGAGATTAAACTGGCGCTGGGCAAGCCGGATTGTTGCTTCGATGTTCGATATGCCTTCGTCGACCAGGGCGTTGTTCCGTCCCTCGGTGGCAAAATAAATCTGATTTCTGAGATCAGCGAGGCGGTTGTTGACCGGAGTGGCCGAAAGCATGAGAACCTTCGATTTGACTCCGGCTTGAATCATTTTTTCCATTAGCCACCCGTAGCGGGTCTGCCCCTTGGCCTTGGCGGGCTTGTTGCGGAAATTGTGCGATTCGTCAATGACGATCAGGTCGTAGTTTCCCCAGTTGATGTTGGCGAGATCGAGGTCGCCTGAATTTCCCCGCGTGCGGGTCAGATCGGTGTGATTAAGGATGTCGTAGTTGAACCGGTCGGAGGAAAGAATATTTCGCCGGTCGTTCGATCTGTAAACCATCCAGTTGTCTCTGAGCCGCTTTGGACACAAGACGACCACGCGATCGTTGCGCAATTCGTAATATTTGATGACCGCCAACGCCTCGAAGGTTTTTCCGAGCCCGACACTGTCCGCAATGATACAGCCTTGATGACGTTCGAGTTTATTGATCGCTCCAATGGCTCCATCGCGCTGGAATCGGAAAAGTTTTTTCCAAACAACAGTATCTCGAATGCCGGTGGCAGACTTGAGGATCTCATCTTCATCAATGTCGTCCCCTTTGCCGGCAAAAAGATGATGGAGCGTTTTGAAAAAAATCGTCTGACCGGATTGGTCCGATGCCAAGTTTTTTAGATTGGTAAAAAGTTGAGAGGACGGACTGGGTGGCAACTGGCCCCAGAACTGTTGGTCAAATAAACCAGCAAAAGCGCTGGCTTCTTCGGAATTCTCCGAAACTTGTAAAAAATTAAAGCCTTGAGATGGAGCTAATCCCAGACCGGCAGAGTTCAGTTGGCATCCTCCGGTGAACGCCAGGACCGGATGGCCGGAAGGATCGAAAACTACAGCCAGCGCCTGAGGAAGTGGTGCCGGAGACTCGCGGATTTCAAATTCGGATTCGAGCCAAGCGACAATCTCCTTGGAAAGCGCTTTTTGTGATAAACGATTCCGCAGAGAGCGATCCTCAGAACCACCCAAAAACCCACTAGGGAGAGCGACAGCAAAGCAGGTCATCTTACCCGAAAAATTCGTGGGCAGACAGCTTTTGATGGCTTCAAGCCCGAACAAAGAAATATCGTCTGAAGCCCATCGCAAAGTCCCGCCGGGAGGCATGATCTGTTTGAGTGTTTCCAGAACGGTTGTTTCTCCGCTGTAAATTTTCATATTTCTACTCCCGGAAAAATCTCCCCAAAAGCATCCAGATAACCCTCGATAACATCTCGCTTTTCCGGTTCCGAAAGATCCTTGATTTCCAACGAAAGAAATGTGCGATACGGGATGTCTGGGTATTCTGGAAAACTGCCAGCAACCTGCTTTTCAGCCCATTCTTCACCGATTTTCCTCCATGAGCCTTCACTGCCTCGCCATTCGGTATCGTAACTACACTGCCATTCCGTATCATATCCCGACATCTCCTTTTTCCATTCGGTGAATTGGCGGGTGTCAAATTGAGACCATGTCTCTCCGGCTTCGTGGCTGGCCTCAACAATTTCGAATGAGGAGAGCATCTCCGCATAGGCAATTCCAAGACCTTCCGGAAAATACTCGGCCCAATAATCCAAAAATGGCAGATGCAAGTGGTCTAAAAATTCTTTCTGGCGAGGATGCACCGTGGGGGCAGGCTTGAAAAGGTGGTCGGTGAGCCATTTGACATAATATTCACGTTTGTTGACTCTCTCGGGGAAAGTCGGGATTTCAATATCCGTCCATGCCCTCGGAGGGAAGTCATCAAGGTTTATCGTCGCGCCGGCAGGTAGTTGTCTCATGAGGTTTTATTCAGCACATGTAGTCACCCCCGAGATATTCGAGGAAAGGCTCAATCTCATCCGGTTTCAAGGATGATAAATCGGTTGGGGTACCGCAGCATCTCCACCAGGCCCGAGTTCGGGCAGGGAATTCTTCCTCTCCTAAAAACAGGGAATCCCTCGTTCCCCACCACTCGATCTGGAAACATTTTTTTGCTAGGACGTTGATTGTTTGGATCGCATCTTCTTTTTCAGCCGTCTCCTGCCAGTATTCCGTCACGATAGCGGCGAGTTTTTTGGATATGCCCTCGTAGTCGGTGTCGGAAGGACCGGGATTGGCGACAAGCAGGTAGTTGGCCAGAACTTCCAGGAGTTCTTTCTCTTCGTCGAACCAGAGGATCGCACGGTTCCCACCGCCGATTCCTCCGGGTGCGTCGTTGTAGAATCCCAGGGCCAGTGGGCGGTCCTTCGGGCTATAGGGTTCCTTGGAGGAATTGAAATACTCCTGAGCCTCCGCTTCAAGTGCCTCCGCCGTCTCATTGGTGAAGGGCTTTAAATTTAGCGATTTTGAGGTTGGCATAGGCTAGAAAATGAATGGGGGGAGGCGGGCGGTTAGGAATTGGGTTTCTATGAAAGCGGGCACGGGAAGAAAATTATGCTGCAACGGATCAGGCGAAGCCAGAACGGCCAGGCTTTCAATTATGAAGGGGGTTTGTCCTTCGTTCTACAACTTTTTGCCCTTTTCTGTCAGTCGATACTGTTGCAAGCGGCTATTTGGTTTTCCGGGGAGGGTGTATTCGATCAGGGCTTCTTTAAGTAGCTGTTTCACGGTTCGGTTGAGGGCACCGGTCACCCCTTTTTGACCGAGACGGACGGCCAGCTCAGATTTTGAATGGGGGCACTCTGCCAAATAATTTAGCAGGCGGGCGAGGCTCGACTCTGCCCCTGACTCTGCCCCTGACTCTGCCCCTGACTGGGCCCCTGACCCTAGCCCCGATGAGGCCTTTGTTGGATGTGTGCCCCCTTTTCGGGACTGCTCACTGGAAAGCGGCAGGATTTCCTGGAGGGGCACGGTGAAGCGGACGCGACCGACCAATTCTTCGATGGTAGGTTCCGGAAGTTTCTCGGCGGCAACTTGCCGGAAGATGCCAGGAATGCCGCTGCCCCATTGTTCGACGAGTTCCAATTCACGAAACACCCGGGCGATGACCGGATTGCGGATTTGGGATACCCCCTGCTTGATGTCCTCGATGGTCAGGCCGGGAAGGAGCAGACCGGGGCTTTCGACCTCGATCCGGTCGTCGAAAAAGGCGACTCGGATGGGCGAGCCCCGGTGCGAATAGTCGGCGTGGACCAGCGCGTTGATGACGACTTCGCGTAGAATTTTCACCGGGATACTCCAGATGTCCTTACGACGGATTTCTGAAAAATCCACCCCGCGCATGGCATGCTTTTTCAGAAATAGGATGATCGCTTCAACCGCCTGGGGGAAAGGATCGTGGATGTCGATGTGATCAAAGATATCGGCCTTGTCGTCGCCGATGAAACGCCCACACTGAATCCAGGCGTCGTCAATATATTGCCGACGGTCGCGGCCATAGAGCAGGATGCCGCCCTTGCTTGGAACCAGCTTGCCCTGATCTTTGACGAGAATCCGCAGGCTTTGCAGCGTCCGCTCATTGACGGTTTTTCGTCCCTGAAAATCTTCCTGGATGGCTTTGAGGTTGAGAGCCTCCAACGTGAGGCCGGGCATCGGCAGGGCATCGAAGCTTATCCCGTCCGCCCCGCGTTGCAGTTCGGCGACCAATTGTGGATCGGCTTGTCGGTTGGTGGAACCCAGTCTGACATAGACGCCGTTTTGCATGCCCTCGGTTTTGATGAAATGCGGACGCATGCCGCTGAGGAAGACCTCGACGATGAGGAGAGTTTTTCCTTCCACAGTGACCATTTCGATATTCGGCACCAGTCGCGGCGAAATCGAGTCAGCGATCAGGCTGGCCAACCGTTCCTCTTCATCCAAGGGATTTTCGACACCAATGATCTGGCGGTCATCGGCCACCCCGAGGACCAAACGTCCTCCGGTTGAATTTGCAAATGCCACCAATGATTTCAGTAGCGGACGCGGAGAAGACAAGTCGCGCTTGAACTCGAGCGTCTTGCTTTCAGGTCGGTGAATCAATTCATTGAACATGTACAAAAAATCGAAAATGGGTCAGAGCGAGAGCGAAAGTTGTGAATGCCCGAGCAGCTCGCGGCGGGCTTTGGACGAAAGGTCTTCTCCTTTGACGAAGGGATTGCCGGCAATGGCGGCTCGGAGTGCTTTGCGCCAGCCGAGTCCTTTTTTCATCGCCTGAAGTGCCTCTCGGTGGCAAGCAACTCGACGCCGAAGTCAGCTTGAATCGTCGGGATGATGGGGTCGTCCTCGCGCATGAGCTATTCTTGATCAATTTTCCCCATCGGGCGAGCTGTTTCGGAGAGAGAATATTCCATGTCAGAGGTCAGGGTTTTCCTTCAGAAAGAGATTGGGCGAGGGAGGAGGTCATGGGGATAGATCGATTTAAAGGCGTAGATTTGGTTCTGCTCGGTATGTTTCCTCTGTCGTGAGCACAGAAGCTGGCACCCGAAATGATCGCTTTCCATCCGTGACTACCACGATGAACGAGTCTTCGAGGCCAAGAATTTCGAGTTGAGTGCCCTTCTTGACGGCATAAAGGCCATCTTCGGTCTCGATCACATAACGAGCAATTGCCCAACAGTGATCGCCGATCTTGCCAGTGAATGGATCGGCTGCTGTGGGTTGGTAATCTTTAAGGCTCTCCGGGATAAAAGTTTGCTGGGTATAGTGCGAGAGGGGAACGGACTTTTCCTTGATGGCGGTTGCGCGAAGTGCAGAGGGCGTAGCTTGGGCGGCAGGAGTCCTTGATGTCGTTCTGCCGCTCGAAGAGGGAACCCCCTCGGCAGTAAGGCCGAGTAGAAATTTGCGTTCGCGGAGGTAGTTTGACTCCAAAAACTCTCGGAGTTGATTGATTTCATCTTCAACAGATTTCTCGTGAGCGAGCATTCCTTGCATCATCGGATCGTCTCGCCAATTCCGGTTCAGTTTTTTAAGATCAGCCGCAAGCAACGTCTTTCCTTCCGCAATTCGCTGAAGCTTGGCTCTCGCTTCTTGAAATTTTTGGTAAACAGCAGGAGTTCGCTCCAAGGCGTAGGCCTCAACATCAGAAGGCAATGGGTCATTGGCATGGCGGGGATGACAACCGGAGAGGATCACAGCGAAAACAAAAAGCGCAGGGAACTGGAATTTACGAGAAATCATTTGTTCAAAATTTCTTCCAACGCGGCCTCACGCCTTTGCTGGTCAATGCGAACCTGAGTTGAATCAGCTCCGGGCAATTCACTCAATGCCATCGCTTGGACGGCCGACGTGTAGTTGTCAATTTTCTCAGCCTCAGCGGTGATCTCGGCGTAGCTCGATGAAAGCGCAGAGAGATCAGCGATATCACGTGCCGTTTTTACTCGAATCTTGAGGGCCGAGATTTTACGCCTGCACTCTTCAAGTTGCGGCAACATGAATGGTATTGCCTTCTCTGCTTTTTCAAGAGCAGGGATAATCTCATGGTTGGCTTTCGAAAGCGAATCGAGCCGGAGGAGTTCATTTTCCAAATCAGTTTTTTCCCAAGACCGATTGCGAAACGACACGGGCCATCCGGCGGATGCCTCGGTCTCTCTATAGATTGCCGCAAGAGCATTGGTGTCACTCACCTGCAACGCAAGGGCTTCGCGGGCGTAGGCGAGACGGTTTTTAGTTTCTAAAAGTTTTGCGTTGAGACGGATACCCTCAGCAACGCAACGCTGGCCCAGGGAGTCCAGTTGACCAGACGCCCAAGTCATATACCCAACAGGGTCTTTTCCGATACGATCTGACGTCCACTCGGTGTTCGACCGGTGCGGGCCGGAGAGGCGGTCTTGGATCTGCTTGCGAATGAAATCGACCCCAACGCCGGCCAGAATCAGAATAACGAGAATAACTAGAATGACTACGAGACAGTTGGCGGAAGTTGTTCTGGTGGATTGCATTTCAATGGGTTCTGAGGTTTTCTGCTCTGGGAAATTGATTGGTACGGAAAATGGTTCGCGCATTCAAGGCTGCGATCAATTCTTCAACTGCATAGTGTTTTGATGCTCAAAACCAGTCTCCATTCCAAGACGTGTATTCTTCAACTCTTATCCTGATATAGTCCTTGATGCGGACCATCGATAATTGGGAGGCCATATCTGGATCATTATGGATTAACCAGACCAGTTCATCGACTTGTTGTTTCAAATTCGTTCTGGCGGCGCGAGCAGGCGGACAGACGGTCTTCAATGGAGAATTAAGATACGGGTTCCAATCGTCCTCGGTACCTTGGAGAATATAATAACGGAAGGTTTGACGGGAGAGCCATGCCAACTTAGCCATCGCGTGAATTGTCATGAAACCCTTCACTTCGATATAAATCTTTGTGTCTGGCAGAAAAAAATCGCACTTGGGCCTGTGTGAGCGTGGCTTCTTCCATGGCCATTCATCAAGTGGCATTTTGTTCTGTCGTTCAAATGTAATGCTCTCCTCGATCAGAAGCTGTTCAATGTATTCTTCAAGTTTGCTCATGAGATTGATTCAAAGTTAGAGTAGTCCGGTGAGGAGTGCGATGACGAGAGAAACGGGAACGGGCGAGTCGAACTGGAGAAGGCGTTCGCCTGACGGGTAGCGGGTGGCGAATTTCCCGTCGAACCCGTAGATGCGGGTGCCGGAAGGATGTTCGCAGATGTAGGGAGGCTTCCATGAATAGATCCGCGTGCCGGAGGGGTATTTTGAAAAATACTCGCCCTCGAAGGAAAAGAGGCGTGAGCCTGCCGGATGGCTGACGATGTAGGGTGGTTCCCATTTGTAGAGACGTTTGCCCGAGGGATATTCGCAAAAATAACCGCCATCGTATTGGTAAATCCGACTGCCCGATGGATACTTCGAAATGTAGCTCCCTGCCTTGGCCTCTGCCGTGACGCAGAGCAGGAAAATGACTGGAAGTAGATAAAGCAGAAGGCGGGAAATCAATTTCATGGGCGAATGGCTCATCTTTCGGCGAGACCAACGGATCCTCCCCGGCCTCTTCCGGGCACGATCCGGCTGGAGGCGAGGAGGTGGTCTTTGACGGCATTATACGTTGGCTCATCCCATCCCAGAGCGTCACGCAGGCTGCCATTGCCCATCCGGCCTTCCGACGAGGTGGTAAGGTGCTCCAGGAACTTCTGCTTCATGTCCTCCGTGACATCAACAACTGCTCCGTCTCCGGAGACGTCGGCTTTTGGAGAGGGCTGGTCTTCGATCCTGTCAACCGGAGGGGATGCTTCCGCTGCCGCAGCGGGCAAGGTTGCCGGTGGTTGAAGCATGACTATTTTTGCGCCCAGAGATGCGTAGTCATTCGGCGTGCAGGAGAACACGATGATCTGGAGGCCACGAGCGGCCGCGAGGTCGAGCATCCGCTGGAGAAGAGCAACCCGGGTTGGATCGGAATTGGTAAAGGCGTCGTCGAGAAAGACCGGCAGACAGTTACCATGTTCCTGGGCGAGGATCTCGGCCATGGCGAGTCGGAAGGCGATGGCGGTCTGTTCCTGAGCACCACCGCTCAGCTCGGAAAACGAGAAGGTCCCAGCGTCCGGCCGACTGAGGGTGAGAGCTTCGAAGGCGCCGTCGGTCATTTTCACTATGGCTTCGGCCTTGGGGCCGAAAAGGCATTGGAGGTAGCCCGAGACTTTGTCTGCGAGAGGCTTGGTGAGCTGGTCGGTGAGGGACTGCTGTTCGGCTGAGAAGAGGGAATTCAAAAGCACGATGGCCTCGGCGTGGCGTTTGGCCGAGGCAAGCCGGTCACCCGCAGAACGCTCGGCGGCGACGGCGCGGGCGAGGTCGGCCCAGGGATCGCTCGTGCCTTCGCGGCGAAGGGTGTTCTTCGCCACCGCCAGTCGCTCGCCGGCAGTGATTTTGGTGTTTTGCCGGCCTGAGATGGCACGGCTGAGACGGATCTGGTCGGCTTCCAGAACCTGAGGCTGGAGGGCATTGAAGGATTCCTCAGTCGTCTTGAATTCTGTCTCGGCCAGCCGTTTGACGTTCGCCAGGTCCGCGAGTTTGGCCTTCCTGCTCGCTTCGTCCCCATGGGTGGAAAGCAACTGAACGAGTTGGCCTTTGAGTCCTTCCAGAGTCGATTTTGCATTCTGTGCATCCTCGCGGTGCGACGCCACGGTCTTCGTGGCGGCTTCGAATTGTTTGAAGCAGGTCTTGAGACTCTCGGCCGCCGCCTTTTCCGAGTGAGCGGCCTCTTCGTTCTTCGTCAGGCCAGCGGCTTGGAGGTCGGTAGCGGCAGTCGCATCGGCAGCCGGGATGAAATCTGGGCATGCTTCCGAGCGTCGTCGGATTTCTTCCTCGGTTGTGGCGAGGCGGGATTGCGCATCGGCGAGTTCCTGTTCGATGGAATCCGTTCCTTCGAGTCGAACAAGAATCTCGTCCCGTTTGGTTTTTGCGGCTGTGGCCTCGGCGAGGGACGAGAGACCAAGCGCCGTGAGTTCTCCTTGGAAGGCCGTCTCTGCTTCGGCCAGGTTGTTCCGGGTTTTTGCGAGGCTGGTACCGCCGCCGGGAGTGATGCGCAGGCGAACGCCAGACCCAATGAGAATTTCCGTATCATGGGAGAACTCCAGCGGTTGGCCAGATTCCAGCGGGTGACCGTCGGCCACGACCGGAAGATCGGCGGCGATGATCTCAATGCGGGTCGAGATGGCCGCGAGTGCACTGGCGAGCTTCTCACGATCTCGGTCGAGCTTTTGTAGATTGGTCACCTGATCCGAAGTCACGGCGGGAAGATGCGCTAGTTGGGCGCGGAGGGCTTGAACGTCTGTCGCCCGCTTTTGCAGCTTCGCCACGAGGTTCGTCTGCTCAAAGCGTTTCACGCAAAGCTCCGCCAGATCGAGGCGGACCCGTGCGTCACGGGAACGGAGGGAGGCGTCGACATTGGCCTTTTCCGCTTCCGTATGAGCTATTTTCGCGGTGGCCTCGGCTTCCTTGGCAAGCTTAAGGGAATCCTCGCGAGGCGCGAGGGCTTTGGCCTCCAAGTCGATGTGGGACGTGATGTCCTTGATCGACTCATCGCCGGCGGCAAGTCTCTGGAATTCCTCGGTTTTGTGGGTGGCCTCCGTACGTTGTCGATCCAGTAAGGAACGCAACTCGCCGACCCGCCCGAGCTTCTGGTGGACCTCTGAGAGTTCAGCTTGGAATCCGATCAGATTGCGGTCTGCATCGACCAGTTCCTGGGTGGATTGATCAAAATCTGCGGCAGCTTGCTCCAGTGAAACACAGGTATTTTTCGCAGACTGGTGAACCTGGGTGGCCGCAGAGAAGGCGCGGGTGGCATTGTCCCATTCGCTGCCAACCTTCGGTCCTCTGGCGGTTTGAATTCCGGCCAGTTCCAGGGCAACTTGTCCGGCCACCCGGGAGTCGAGCGCGGATTGAAAAACAGCGGCCGCCCCGGAGCCCTGAAGCTGGCTCAGAAGGGTATCTTTTTTTTCCGTGGCGAAAGCCGAGGGGTCAGCCCCCGCCTCGCCCTGACGCACCCAAAGGTGTTCCCAATGCGTGGGAATGGTCTGGCCTCCGATCTCACCAACTCCGATTCCGCAAAGCTCAAGCAGCTTTTCTTCGGCCCCATCGCCATTCCAGGTGTCTCCGCCGTCCTTGCTCAGGACGATGGTTCCCTGCGGTCCACGAAAACTTTTGCGCAAGGAATAGGTTCGGCCGGAGGACTCAAAGCGCAGTTCGACCTCGGGATGGCCGCCATGGCGGGAAAGGATTTTTTTCTGTTTGGCCCCGCCCTTCTTAGCGCGCATGAAGAGCGCATTGTAGGCGGCGTCCGCCAGCGTGCTTTTGCCGGATTCATTGGGACCTCCGACGAGCGTGCGCGAGGGATCAAAGTCGGCGGCAAACTCGCGGTGAATGCGGTAATTGGTCAGTTTGAGGGAATGAATTTTCATAATCTTATGAGATTTTTGCGTGGAGTTCGCGGAGGGCGACGCGGGCTGTTTCTCCGGCCTCGTTTCCCAGATTCATTTGCTCGATGAGCCTTGCGGCCACGCGGGAGATGAGTGGATCCGAGGCCCTTACGGTCAGGGCTTCCATTTCCTCCTGGGTGGGGGCCACACGGACCCGGTTTTCGAGTTTCAGGCGGAGGAGGCGGGATTTCCATGTCTCCAAGTGAGTTTCGAGTTGAGTGAACTCTGAGATCCCCAGAGACCCTTCGAGGGACATCCGGACAAGGTCCTCCCCCGCGCGAGAGCCGAGGAGATCGTTCATTTTGGTTTCAAGCTGAGCGCGGCCGCTGTCGTCCGTGAACTGTTGGTCCACCCAGTGCCAGCCAAAGCGGGCCGTCTGGATGGGTTTCACGAGAGGAGGCGCGCCCCGTCCCACATCGACCAAAAGGACAAAGCCCGGAGCGTGATCGCCGCCCTTGGGGAAGCGGTCGAATTCGGGAGTGCCGGGATACCAGGCTTTGGATCCCACATCCTTCTTCCCATGCCAGTCCCCGAGCGCAATGTAGTCAATCTCCGCCAAGGGAAGCCTTTCGAGGGCAATCCGGTTTGCGCCGCGCTCGGCTCCGTCCTCATCCGAGGAATCCTGGGTGACAAAGTCCTGTGTGCTGCCGTGGGCGATGACGATGCGCGGCTTGTGGCCCAAGGCCGCAAAGTCGAAGTCGCGGAGCCAAGTCGTGGGGTCTGTGGCGTCTTGACGACGCATGAGAGGGCACGGTAAAAGGACAACTCCATCCAGTTCGACCGGTTCGGCCGCGAGGAGAATCCGGAAGTTCTTCGCCAACTGCGTGGCTTCCCGAAGAAAAAACTCCTGCTCCCAAATCGCTCCCGGCCCTCCGTGGTCATGGTTGCCCGGTATGGCGTAAACGGGAAGTCCGATCCGACCGATGGCGGCGCAGGCGCTGGAAACGGTTGGCCGGTCGGGAGTGGTGGAGTCGAAAAGGTCGCCCGAGACAATGACCGCCTCTGCTCCGGACTTCCTTGCGGCCGCGCCGAGGCGGTCAATGGCGGCAATCCTTTCCTGCCGGACAAGAGAACATTTGTGCGCGTCGTTGATTCCGGCGAAGGGTTTCCCAATCTGCCAGTCTGCGGTGTGGAGGATTTTCATAGGGAGGGGGTATTTGTCCACGCACTCAACTGCCCGTCGAGCCAAACTCGGAGGTGTTTGGCGGAATGTAGGCCGTCTTCAAAATCATCGAAGTCATACCAGCCTTCGTCATTCGTGTGAAATGTCGCGCCCCGTCCGTCCCCAGCGAGGCCGAGCGTGATATCATATTCCTGTGGCGCAGGCGTTTTGAATTGAACAAAAAACCAATCGTCGGAATTGACGTTCTGGTGACCCGCCTCGCCGGAAAATTCCTGAAGTTCTACGGAGGTGAAAGCGATTCCCTTTTCTCCGAGCCAGTTTTCCAGCGCGGGAACGAACACGAGATCCTTCTGGAACTGGAACAGAAGCGAGTTGAGCTTCGCGGTGAGTTCCTTTTCGTCTTTGAACTCGGGGAGGGGGGAGTTTGTCATCTCGTCATCGCCACCGGAGGTCATCACGCAGTTGCCTCCGTCTTCCGTGATCCAGATGCCGAGGCGGGGCTCTTCACTCTCGGGGGAGTTGATTGTGAGGCACACGCCGGCGGTGGCAACTCCTGCCAAAAGTAGCGGCGGTGGGGTGCTGAGGTCTTCTGCTGTGAAATGGAGTCCGCGCTCACTGGCCCAGACGTTGATGGTGGAGAGGATGGATTCTTTTGTCATAAGGATTGGTGTTTTTTTGGATTGAGGTGATGGAATAGGAGTCTGCACGGCACGATCAACCGGAATCTCGGGTCGAAGAATTAGAAGGAGGCCGTTGAGGTGTCCTTGGCTGGGCTGTGGGTTTTGATTTCATCTGGCGGCGGATCTTGGCCATAAATCCCTTCGCCGTCTGCACCGTGGTCGAACCGAGGTTGAGGTGGCAATCATCTGGTCTCTTTTCGGTGAACATAAATGACCCGCGGCGCGAACGTTCGAGAAAGAACACCTGCGCTGGGTCGGAGGCGGTCGAAATGAAGATAAAGCGACTGAGCGTTGGTTCCTCCGGCGGACCGAAATCGATGAGGCATCCTTCCGGGTCGGAAGTGGTAACCATTGAGATTCCGCGCGCAAACTCCTCTCCGAAAGACTCGGCTGCCAACGCAACCAAGATGTGGAATCCAGAACCCATGTCATCAAAAAAACTGCCCCCGAGATCAAACGCCCACTCCGGGATGGCGTTCTGTTGGAACGACCAGATGGAGTTGATTCGTTCTATGGCTTCCAGAAAGTCGTCGTCCGTGAGATTATCGTTTTGTCGCATGGGAGTTCTTCGGTTCACTGAAGCTGCACGTCGCGGTTGTGATCCGCAAAATCTCGTTCATCCCTATCGGAATCTTCGATCAAATCGAGGATAAGCTTGTCGTCCGCATCGAAAAGTTTCTTTGATCGCCTGCGGATAGATCTTCCGTGAGTAACGGTCCATTCCTCCTCGCCGCTCCAAATGTAGTCGGCTCTGTAATACTTGAGCTTGAAGTCAACGAGGAAACTGTTGCCGAAGGCCACGATGAAGGGATACGGGACGCTCCAAGGATTCTGGAAGCAGATGCTCGCCTGTCCGTTTCCCCATTTTAGGTGGACGGTCTGAGCGTTCCATTTCGTCCCCCAGTTCTCATTCCTCCAATCATACCAGTTGATGGTTTTGAAATCCGAATCATCGTCAAAAGAACCGCTTCCTTGATAAATATATGCAGGCATGCGGATGAGCGTGTTGAAGTCAACTTCCCCATCCGTACAGATGGCGTCGAAAATGGGTTGGGCGCCCGCCTCCGTCGCTTCGAATATGATCTCGCTGATGATGTATTCCGCCATGATTTGTTTGAGGTTGAATTGGTTTCAGTGTCATCTGGTGGCTTTGCGTTCGTCTTCCCTGCGTTTCCAAAATCGTCTCATTTGGATGGCCCCCACAGCAGCGAACTGCGCAATTTTGACTTCCATCTCATCAAGAGGATCCATCAGTTTATGAAAGACGACGGACGGAGGCGCGGTATCGTCGTCGGGTTCGATCTCACACTCAGGAAGATAGAGCGGGTGGAGCGGAAAAAAATCCTCGGTTTTGTCGTCCATGCCACCGTAGTCGTGGAAGAGGAACTGCGGAAAACGATCCGGCTTCTCGAGGAACTTCCACGCGAGGAGTGGAGGAAAGTCGAGAAAGTTCCCACCCTCATAGATCCCGGGACACAGATACGAGAGGCAGGCTGGAACGAGGCCTCGACGGCGAAAGAGTGCATCGTAAATCACCAGAGCTTCACCGCAGATAAAGAGGATGCGAATTTCCTTTGAGCCGGAACCAGATGTGGCACGACGACGTTTTTGGAAGCGGGCGATCTTGATGAACGGCATTTTCGTGATCCGAGGCGCAATGGCGTGGTAAGGGGCCGGAAGCGATTTCGACGAGCCTCCCAAAAGTTGTTCCGGTTGGAGGTTTTCGATTTGTAGGCATTTGTAACCGGTGAAGCGAGGTCCTTGAAGCCCGCTTTCCACCCGCTTTGGGCTTAGATCGTAATCCACATAGATGAAATTCTGGAAGCGGTCTGACAAGTGGATGACCGGACGGGGATCCAGTCGCGAAGCGGGATAAAAGACAGCGGTTTGGAGAAACTCCCTGATACGGTCCTCGTTGCCGGTATCAAGAATTTCAGGAGTGAAAGGGAAAAATGCGAATTCCTCCTCGGAATCTGATGGCCATTTTCTCCGGCGGGCATCTTTTTCAGGCTTTCCGTAAGGTTGGAACCGGCAGGCAAGACGGGACGGACCGCTTACGATGACACTGGCGATGATATGTTCACCGTTGCGGAGCAGAATGTCGAAGGCAACGCACTCGGGTGGAAGCCCCAAATTCTCGGTCTCCAGAGACGAGATGATCCGCCGGCTATGGATCTGGTTGAGGTCAATTTGCCCCTTGAGTTCGACGGCGAGATGGGTGAGCGCCTCCTTGGTCTGATCGGATAGTGGGTTGTCATCCCGCATTGGAGAGGAAGGTTTCATTCAGAGAGACTGGCTGTTTCCTGGAGAGCTTGTTCGATCCACGCAATGAGCGCGGAAGGATCCTCCAAGCCGTGCATGCCGTCGTAAGGTTCGAGGATATCCTCCTCCTCGCAAGTGAAGGTGGCGGCACAACCACTTCCATGGATTCCCGCGTAGGATTTCTCGCCGGTGGAGGGATCAGTGATCTTAAAAACGGTGTATTCGAAATGGGTCCACCCCGGTCCCGTGATGTAATAGTCGTATACAGGAAGGCGATAGGTAAGGCCTCGGCTTTGCAGCCAATTCTCGAATCGAGGGCCATAGACGAAATCCCTCATGAACTCATCACGATACCTTTGCAGATGGCGAGTCATCCGCGCCTCGGTCTGAAATCGGGGGATGGGAAAGGTGTCATAGTCATCCCCCTCGTGGCTCATGCTGAAAGTCGCTCCGTCACCAGTCGGCGGAATCACGAAGAGCAGAGAGACCTGACGTTCAAGGTTGATCGGGTCGGATTCCGCCAGCGTGAGGAATACGTGGCCGGAGGCGGAAGTTTCGAGCGTGCAAGCTCGGTTTCCCATCCACTTCCGGATGGCGCAAGCGATGGATTCGGAGGTCATGCTTATTGGGTCCTTTCGTTTTGGAGTTGGCTGTCCAGAAAAACGAGGAGTTGGGCCTCGTTTTGGAAGGAGGGAAATTCCCTCATAAATCGCAGGACCTGGCGGTCGGGGTCTTCCGACTGATTAACGAGTTCGTAAGCGGCAGCACTGCCCTCCTCAGCGGCAATTCCAATCACGGTATCGTTTCCGGTGATTGGATGCAAAAAGCTGACGAAGCAGTTCTCCTTACGGGTCGAGGCCGTGATGGCGTCGATGCGGAGGCTGTCCTCCATATGTTTTGGGTCGGCAAAATACCATCCGTCGAGGTTGCGGTCTTTCATCCACTTTTCAAGCGCGGCCTCAATGGGATTCAAATCGTCTTCTGGTGTTCCGAAGATCAGAAAGTAGAGAGCCACGAACGGGAGGCATAGGCTGATCACCAGAAACAGAGCAGCCCATCCGAGTCGGTTTGTTGCTGCTGACCAGCAACGAGAGATTAAAGGGCGTTGTTTCATTTGTAGATATTTCAGGTTGTGCGGGTCGTTGTGCGGGTTCTTGTTAGGCCGCAGGAATGCCGGGATACGGTTGAAGATGGTTTTCGGGCTCATAATGGTTAAAATTTGTTCTTGGGAGTCTTCTGTTTGCAGGTTTCTGCGCCCCTCCCGCTCCCGGCCCGCTGGTAGCGGGCGTCCGATTCGGAAGCGGTTTCTCGTCGTAAACCGTGTTCTCGTCCGGCTCTCATACCATGAGCCGGGAATCGGAACTGTCGGGAGCAGGGATCCTGCGCGTTCTGCGATAAAAATCTGTCGCGGCGACCCTGCCTTCAGGGCGTGGACGTTCATAGTGCGCTGGTTTGAGGTCACCAGGCTGACACGATGGGACGTTACTAAGTCTTAACTTTCCGGCCTAGGAGACCTACCGGAAGAAAGTCTGCGAGCCTCTAAGGCGGCTGTGTTGCGGACTTGTTCTTAACATGGAAAAGACACTATTAAGCATTAGGGGAAATGTCAATCCTAATCTAAAATTTGAGCGAAAAATAACAGGTTTATATCTGAGGTTTTGCTTTCGTGCCTTCGTAACTTTATGTTTTTCAGTTGGAGATCGGTGTCGCGGACGCAGGCAACCACTTCGTAAAGGCAGTCAGAGGGAAAAGGCTCTGCTGGGGGAAGGATTTTCAAAAGCAGTCCCAGAAAACCTCGTTTTTTTGATTTGTGATCCTTGCGGATCTTTTCATCAAGAGCAGAGGCCAGGATTACGAGTCTCTCTTGGCGTATCGTGACGTCGGAGGAATCAGAGGAAATTGGAGATGTATCGTTCATGCTACTGCAGGGAAGCGCTCCACAATGGCGTGTCCAAGGATCTTGACCAACTGAGAGGCCACTTGTTGAGCAGAGATCTCGGTGAGAGCGTAAGGAAAGAGCGAACGAAGACCGGCTGTCTTCGGTCCAATCCCGATCCCAATGCAGGGAATGCGGCCGGCTTTGAACTTCTGTATCTCGGCTTTGGCGGAGGGTCTGTCGTTTGGTTCTCCGTCGCTCAATACGATCACAACTGGATGGGAGTGGAGGAGAATTTCCTTCGAGCGACGGACCGAGCGGAGGCAGGAGGAAAGATCTGTGCTGTTACCAAGGTGGTGGCGGACTCCGTCCAAGCGCTTCCGGCACCACTGGTCACCCTTGGCAGAAAACGGAAGCACATGATCAACCTTGTTGCTGAACGTCCAGACGGAAAGGGGCAGGCCGACACGCATACTAACTTCGGAAAGAAGGACGATTCCGTCAAAGGCCCCCTCGAATTTTTCTCCTTTCATCGAACCGGAAGTGTCCAGGAGGAGAAAAATCGCGGGATCAAACCGATGCGGGCGCTTCTGGCGGATCCAAATCTTGTCGTAGAGTTTCGGATCCGCCTCGAATTGCATGACGGTACGGAGGTCGAGCTTGCTGCCGGATGGTTGGCCCCGGGCTTCACGAGCGCGACCGTTGAGTTGGAAAAGCCGGATCAACTCATTGGCGAGAGGATCAATGAGTCCGGCAAGGATACGCTGGCGGCTCAGATAATCACCGGCATGCTCCCCGGTGTTCCTGCCGTCCACTGGCAGCCGTCTGCCATTCGGTCCGTGACCGGCTCTGGCGAGAAATTCGACATCACAGGAGGTATGGCGTGGCCGATCGGCCAGAGCATCTGTCTGGACGAGGCGCTCCCAGACGGGAACGATCCTCGCGAGAAAAACCTCGAGCATATCCTGCTGGGAGCGGAGGATTTCACGGAGAACAGAACGTCCCTTCGCGGGAGCAGGGAGACAGGCTTTGATTTCCAATACGGCCGTGCGGGTCTCAGTCAGAGCATCTAGGACCGACGGGGCTGCTCCGGCCATGATGTTTCCAAACCAGCATTCCTCGATCAGGCCTCTCAAAAACTGGTGCTGGTATCCTTTCGGCCAGGAAGACTTCCGAAGATTCTCACCAAAAACCTTGTTGGCCAGCGTAAGCCAGGCGGTGCAGCCGGGAAAGCGGGCGGCCAGCCATTCCTCAATCCTCATATCCTCAAGGATATTGAGGAGGTCCTGGTAGCGGAGACAACGCTCTAGGTCGAGAAGATCGTGAATGCGGGTGATCGCGGCGTGAGCACACTCATGCATCAGGACGGCGCGACAAACATCGGCGGAGCGAGCCGAGAGATCCTCAGGACAGACGGTGATCTCACGATCCTCCCAGTTCCAACTCCAGGAGCATCCCGGATCGCCGATGACGACGGAGATGTCCTCTCCCACCACTTGAGCGGCAAGGGAGGAAAGTTCGCCGAGGAGAGGAGACGTACTCATGCCAAACCGGTGGCCCTCAGAAGGGTGATCGCCGCAGAGCGGTCCGCGGATTCCTGAAGTCTGTGGATGTAGATTTCCCTGAGGGCGCGGGCCACCACACCGCGAAGGTTGGAGGCACCTCCAGCCGTCGCGTTGGCAAGGCGCATGGCGTTGAGGAGTGTGCGGCGGGTGAAGACATAACGTTCGCGACGCACGCGGCCAATCGTGGCCGGAGCTTCGTTTTCCCCTGCTGCACCGGAGATGCGAGCATGGAAGGAGGCCATCGCCACCAACGTACTTTCCCAATCCGGAAAATCGGAAAGGGAGGGATAAACGGGAGGGGCTGCCGGAGGATTCCAACGGACCCCTTCCCAGACAAAGGAGGGACTGATACCAGTCACAAGGCAGCGGAGCATGTCGAGGAGTTCCGGTTCAGAGGGCTTTGGCACATGTCCCCAGAACCCCCAGCGGTCGCGGAAGGCCGGTGAGAGTGGCGACCTTCCCGCATACTCGGCGGGATTCATCGTTCCGAAAATGCGGAAGCCCTCTGCCACCGAGACATCGGCCCCCGAACCAAATCTGGTCCCATCGTGTTCCGTGAGCACGAGAGTGGCGGGATCTTCAAGGACAGGGTTGAGTCGCTCCAGCACCTGAGGCTCGGCGAGATTGACCTCGTCGAGGATAACCCACCATCCCCTGCGCATGGCCTGCGGGATGTATCCCTCGCGGAAAGTCCACGCCTCTTTACCCTTGCCCGAGGTGGCCGGAACATACCTGCCCACAAGCTCGCCGGTGTCGGTCTGGCCGTTGAGGTTGATGCGGATCACGTCATGGCCGCAAAGCATGGCCAGCCAGAGGATCGAAGACGTCTTCGCCGTGGCGGTTTCTCCTTCCAGCATGCATGGAATCCCCTGCACGACTCCAAGAGCAGCTTTGCGGGCGGTGGTGAGAAAAAGGCTGTCAAAGCAGAGATGGCGAAAACGCGTGGGATCGGGAACATAGGGTCCCGGCTCCTTTTCCAGATCTAGGGTTACGTCAAGGATGCGAACAGAATTGTCATCCACCTCAAAGGCCGAACGCTCATTCGTCGCCCCCCGGGCCATACTGCAGAATCGGGATACCGAGAGAACGGCGAACCCGTCCTTGCGGGCGGCTGCGGTTTCGCTCTTAGATGCACCGTCCGTGAGAATCACCACATCAGCACCAGCCCGGAAAGCAGTCGGAATGGCCCCGAGTTCAAGAGCCATCCTGCGCACGTGGTCGCCCTGATTCTTGCCAAGGCTGCTGATGCAAACCTTCATCCCCCGCGAAATAGTGGCTGTAGCGCTCATCAGGCAAAGGGATCGTTCTCTATGGCGGGTTCGGCCTCTGCGGTCTCGGCTTTCTGGCGCGAGTGCTCATCCATGATGAGTTCGTGGAGGTTCGGGAGTTTCTTCAGGATCGCATCCTTGATGTCGGTCTGAAGCTCAATGGACGTGATGCCGTTGAACGCCGAGAGAAAGGAAACCACTTCGGTCGGCAACACCGTCTTCACGAAGTCCCAGCCGACACTGATAGCCCGTTCACAGTCCCTCCACCGGATCCAGTTGCCGCTGAATCCGGTGGTATCTCTTGCCTGGAGTGTGTTGTCGCTGGCGTCAACGAGCGTCACGGTGAAGAGAGATCCGACAGTGTAGTTGTGATCGTTGGAGTTTCCGACGACTTTGATCTTATCTCCGACTTTGGGTATGGGTTTCATATTTGTATTCGCTGCCTGTTGGTGTTGCCTTCGGGACAACCGGCGGCGATGTGGATTTGGCATGGTTTGGGTTTGGTAAAGTTTTAGATATTCTGTTCTTAAAAATAAGTGCCTCCCAGAATCGGCACGAGTACGGCCATATGGTTGAGCGAAAACTCCGACACAGTTATCCTGTGATGGAGAAGGACGATCCAGCGAGTGTTTCCAGGCAGCGGGGCAGATTAGCCCGCCGAGATCAGCAACCTATCACCGGCGATGCATTCGCACTCGGGTGAAAGGGGTTTCTTGCTTGACATGCCGAAAACGCTATCAAGCTGATAAGTTTTTGTCAATCCTAATGTTAGTTTTCTCAAAAAAAGCGGTTTTTAATGCGTCCACGGGAAGAGTATCGGTGTCCAGGCACAGTCGGACGGCCGGAGTTAAAAAGTCGCACGCCATGGCAGCCAGCGCAGTAAGCCTTCCGGCGGTCTCCTCTACCACTTCCTGCGAGCAGAGGAGAGAGTCAGCGTGAAAGCTGATTACCCCCTGAGCAAAGTTCAAATCGAAGCGCCCCGATTTCAGGCGAACGTTCGTCCTGAGGATAAGTTCGGAAAGCACAACCAGCTTGTGTTGAGGAACAAGCAGGGGGAATTGGGCATCGCATGTCAGCATCTTTGTCTTCTCATGGATTCCCATCTTACAGAGGAACTTCAACCCGTACCGCGCTCCTCGAAATCGGGAGTAAATGACAGGGTTCCGGAGTCCGGTGAGGTGACGGATCCCTCGGGTACCATAGAATTTTTGCAGGGCACTAAATGAAGAAGAAAACATAATGTTTGGCCAGTGAAAGACGGCAGAAGCCAACAGAGCGTGACATTGAAGAAGAAGCGGCCTCGGCGATGGTGGCAGAAATGAGGAGCCGGTCGCTCTCCAGTAGAGTGAGAAATGGTACCTTAGTATTTCATTAGGTATGTGTAAAGTTAATATTGGCAATTGGGACGGAGAAAGTTGAAATGCAGTGTAAGGTTCCTTCGCGTGGTCTCCCGCCAGTGCCGTACGAATCTCAGTGCCACAAGCGGCTGGTCGGCTGCCAATTGTGAAGTCATTTCTCTGGCGAGAGCGTCAGGCAGATAAGGGGGGGAGGTTGTGGTTTATCTGATAATTCACATCTCGCAATGTATAGCTTGACATTCATGATAAATTTATGCCATGTCAACGAATAGTAGTCATGCCCATGCTTACCGGAGAATGCTTGATCAAGCGTTCCACCAATTTAATCAAACCGGGTATATCCCTTCGCTGCGCATCCTTCAGAACCAAGGGAGCGGCGTATTCTCAATCTCTTCGATTGCCGAAGATTGCGAAAATGGGATGCAGCATACCATTTCCAGGATTCCGCAGCAGGCAACACCAAGGAAAAGGCAGACATGAACGGAACCTTTTTGGAGTATCTACCATCGAAGGATAATCAACTGGCAACGGTTTGGCGTCTAGCGAGTCAACGTAAGTTCGCCATTCTCTCTTTGCCTCAAGACGGAATTGATCAGGCGGAAATTCAGAAACGGATGGCCGGCCTTAGAGCCTCAATCCGATCATGGGGCGCTGGCTTCTTCAATCTGACGGGCTGTTGGCTGGATACCGCATCGTCACGACTCACCCAACGCACCGAACAATCCGTATTTCTTTCGCTTCCAAACGACTGTAAGCAAGATTTGCATACCTTTGTCGTGTCCACGCTGGGAAAAGACCGCCATCGTGCGGCCATTTTCAAACCAGAATCATCAGGGAAGGTCTTCAATGTGTTCTTGAATGGCGACATGCAAGCCGTGGGTCTTTTCTCCGCCGCCATAGTGGCAAAGGCCTATGCCCTTGCGTTCAAGCCGGATTCTTGCTTCCGCTTCACCCGCGCAGAGGTTCCCGCCGGCTGGGCCGCACATATGGTTGCTGGCGCCCGCTCTAGACAAGCAAGGCTTGAGGAAGAGTCACGGCAGCATGTTCAATTAGTTCCAGAAATGGAATAATCATGCGAAGCCAACGCTGGGACGAGCGACAATTTGAGGTTTGCCGGCAAAGATCTCTGCTAGCGAATAGTCCCTCGCTTGAGGTAACTTGGTCCCGAGAGAGGAAGCTAGCCGTTCGGCATGGTCTGGATCGAGGCGTTCGAAAACCTTGTGGGTAATGAGTCGACCGGGCCGGAGAAGCGCCTGGTCAATTTCCGCCGCCGTGCAGTTGATTGTGCAGACGATCTGGAGTGCAAGAAAGTCACCCAGCATTCCGTCAGAGAGGTTGAGGAGGGCACTGACCTGCTCCTGGTTATCGGAGGAGCGGGTCATCACTGCCGCATCGGCATCTTCCAAGA
>Ga0105050_10002521_pt1 | contig 26097 bp, 28 predicted proteins | sample FRY01_FD_78088 | JGI IMG/M metagenome (GOLD analysis project Ga0105050, IMG submission 78088) | Freshwater microbial communities from Lake Fryxell liftoff mats and glacier meltwater in Antarctica - FRY-01 | ecosystem: Environmental > Aquatic > Freshwater > Ice > Glacier meltwater ...
GTTTCGGTATTGACTGGATCAAAAAACGCGCTGAAAGGTGCTGGCTTTTTTGCAGGCGCCGCTTTGCTGGAACTGGCCGGCTTTCGAGGTGCCCTGTGGGTCCTGGCCACTATGCTGACCGTCGTGTTTCTCCTGGCGTTGATCCTGCTCAGAACCGAAGTTGGCAAACGCAGCAACAAGCCAAAATTCTCCGAGGTGTTCTCGCGGCAACGCGAAATAAACTGGCTTGCCGGTGCCAGGCTGTTCCTGTTCGGTGCGCGCGATGTCTGGTTCGTGGTGGCATTGCCATTGTTCCTGTATTCCGTACTCGGCTGGAGCTTCATGCAGGTGGGCGGTTTCCTTGCCACATGGATCATCGGTTATGGCATGGTGCAGGGCTGTGCGCCTTTACTGCTGCAGCCGCGAGCCGCCAGCCGCTCACCTGGAGGCGCGGCAGCGCGAGGTTGGGGTACAGCCTTGCTGGTGGTCACCATGGGTATCGCCTGGGCACTGCCTCGCGATCTTGATCCACAGACTGTTGTCGTGGTGGGCTTGCTGCTGTTTGGCATTGTTTTTGCCGTCAATTCGGCGCTGCATTCGTACCTGGTGCTGGCGTACACCGATGTGGACAAAGTGTCGATGAATGTCGGCTTCTACTACATGGCCAATGCGGCTGGACGTCTGCTGGGTACGGTACTTTCGGGCGTGATCTACCAGTCTGCGGGACTGGTCGGTTGTCTGTGGGCTGCAGCGATCATGCTGGGGATTGCACTGCTGCTGTCCCTGCCATTGCCTGAAGTTGACAGTCGTATCCGATTGGCCGGGATGGATGTTGCCGACTGAACCGCATCAATAGGTGTACTCGGGTGCTGGACCAAATTCCCAAACCATCACGGTGACACCCAACAAACCGACAAACGCGACCAGAGCTACGCCAAATACTGCGCTGGCATAGAGAAAGCCCCGATCCCGGGGTACCCGCATCATCGGTGACACACCCAGATATAGCAGATAGATGCACCAGCTGGCGACACCAACGCCCAGAATGATGTCGAGCCACAGGAGCGGAAACAGGCCCATTGGCCCGGCCAGGAAAAAGGGTGTTGCGGTGTAGCTGACCAGCCCGGTGGCGGCAGCATAGGAAGCACGTTCCCCATAGGTCGTGGACATCCACCAGACCATGTACGCGAGAAACAATACGGCGCCAATCATGGCGAAAAAAAACATGACGCACATTGGCAGAGCACTTTCTGCGGTGAGTCGCATGACGTCGCCGGCAATGGACCAGCCCTGCGTGGTCACGCCGTAGTACCAGGACAGGGCTGGCAGGATGGCGAGCGGGATGGTGTGCAACAGCAGCACGTTCATGGTGGATGGCGCTGCAACGGCGATCCTGTCCCACGTTGATCGTGGTGCGATCAGCAGGCGAATGCCGTTAACGAAGGTGTTCATCGTTGCCCCCTGATTTCTGAATGTCTTCGTCGAGAATGTCGAGACCGTGTCGATCGAGGTTGTTGAATTGACCGCGGCGACTGGCCCAGATGAATGCAAGCGCCGCAATGCCAGTCAGTGCAAAGGTCGCCAGAATCAGCCACAGCATGAGGTCCATCAGCCTCTCAGCTCCGTGTGCAGGCCCGTCATTGGCATCTTCAACAGTCGGCTGGCGTTGACCAGCACGATGATGGAACTGGTCGACATGCCGATCGCAGCGGCCCAGGCCGGAGCAAAACCCGCCATTGCCATGGGTATTGCGATCAGGTTGTAGAGCACCGCCCAGGTGAGGTTCTGGCGGATGATGCGGCGGCAGGCTTGACCCGCATGCAGCAGATCGATGATTGCCCCCAATCGGCTGGTGAGCAGAATGGCGTCAGCACGTGACTTCACCAGATCAGTGGTCTCAAGGGTGGCTACCGAGACGTCGGCCTTGGCCAGTGCAGGCAGATCGTTGACCCCGTCACCGACATACAGGGTTCGACCGGCCGTGAACCCCGCCGACTTGGCTTCGGGTGCGACCGCTGCCTCGTAGTCGATGCCCAGCGAGTTGGCGATTCGCTGGCAGGCAGGATCGTCGTCACCACTGAGCATGACGAGAGCAAACCCGTCGTCCTTCAGGTGGCGGATCGTCGCCTCGGCGTCCGCACGCAACGGATTGTCGAGCAGGAATCGTGCAGCGGGCTGATCGTCGATCGTCATGCAGATTTCCTTGAACTGTCCGCCGGCAGTCGAGACAAATCCGCACAGTGCCGGGCTGCCAATCGTCACCTGCTGACCTTCGACACGACCTCGAACCCCACCTCCCGGAACCAACTGGACTGTCTCGGCAGCCAATCCACCGGTTCGGCTGAACGCTCGAGCCAGCGGATGTGACGCGTGTTGTTCCAGTGCGCCGGCGAGGGCGCACAGCCGGTGCGTCGACAGCTGATTGAGCGCTTCGACATGAGCCAGTCGTGGCTCAGGATCTGTCAACGTTCCCGTCTTGTCGAAGCAGATGACCCGGATATCGGGCAACCGTTCGAGCGCTGCCGTTGATTTGAGCAGGATGCCGGCCTGGCGCAATCGTGCCAGTGATGCATGCATGGCGGCGGGTACCGCCAGAGCCAGCGCGCATGGACAGCTGACAATCAGAACAGCCAGCCCAGCATTGACGGCCTGTGCAGGGTCGACCAGGAGCCAGAAGACGGTCGTCAGCGTAGCCAGAGAGAGAATGACCGGAATGAAGATGGCTGCCACTCGATCGGTCATGGAGGACAGTTCCAGCTTCTGGGCCAGCGCGTGTGCAGAAATGGCGTCTATCGCGGCGAGCCGGGTCCCATTCGGCCCCGCGGTCACGCGCATGAAAAATGCGGCGCCACGATTGAAGGTACCGGCATGCAGGCGACCACCGGTCTGCAGCTTTCGCCACTCGCTTTCACCAGTGAAGGACACTTCATCGAGCATCGCCTGATCACCCATCAGGCAGCCATCGGCGACGAGCTGTTCACCCTCGGTTATCCAGAGGACATCTCCCGCGAGCACGGCAGCGGAGGGTACGGTCTGGAGTACGCCGTTGATCTGTTTGCAAACCTGTCGGGGCAGACTGTCCTGCAGATCTTCGACGACACGCAGGCGATCGCGCAGTCGCTGATCGAAGTAGCGGGCAACCAGCATGATCGTCGCAAACATGGTCACGGCGTCGTAATACACGTCGCCGATGCCGCGCAGCGTGTTGACAAGACTCACGACAAAACCGATCACGATCGCCAGGGCAATCGGCGTATCCATGCTGAGACCGCGACGGGACTGAAGGGCGTTTCGGTAGAACGGGACGGCGCACCACGTCACCACCGGAATCGACAGCAGCAGCGAGGCGTAGGCAAGGATGCGGATCCACACCGTCTCCATGTCGGAAAAAAGGCCCGCATACAGCGCGAAGGAGCCCATCATCACCTGCATCATGAGCAGAGCCGACACACCCGCACGACGCAGCAGATCCTCCCCTTCGTTGGAACGTTGTGCTCCGGAATCCACCAGGGAAGGCTGGAAGCCGGCGCGCTCGATCTGGCGCACCAGCGTTGCTGGGTTCAGCGTGGAGGCGTGTTCGATGAATACCTGCCGATGAATCGGATTGAAACGCACTACACCAATGCCCTGCAGTTCGGACAGCGCCTTGCTCACCTTCGAACTGCAAGCTGCGCAGTGCATGTCCTGAATCGCGATTGTGGTCGTGATGAGTGAATCAGCCGGCAGGGCCGCGGTGTTCATGGATTGGTTTTCAACAGTGGTGGTGTGGGGGTTTCGACCCACGTATCAGGATTGCGCGCGGCGATGATCCAGATCGTGATGCCAAGCACGATGCTGAGCAGCGGAATACCAATCACCAGTGCCAGCATGCGACGGCTCACGACGGACGTCCCATCGGCGCAAGGAATCGGGTTTCTTCCGTGTTGCAGGCGGTGCCATCTTCCGTACAGGCTCTGATGAGCACTGTGGTGTTACCGGCTGTGGCGTCACCAGCAATCGAGAACGGAACATTGGCGATCTCTCCGGCCGCAACCGTGATGCTGGCCGGTGAATCGAGACTCAGATGATCAGGTTCAACGAGTTGCAGACGATAGCGGGCCTCGTGCTGTGTCTTGTTGGCGATGATGAGCTGATAGTCGTTGCGGAAAGATCCATCGGCAAGTGTCTGGAACAGCGTATCGCGAGGCCGCAGGATATCGATCTCGAGCGGTGTGCGTTTGACGAGTGCAACTGCGAATGCGACCACCAGCACCATGCAAACGGCGGCGTAGGCGATGCTCCTGCCTCGGACAATACGCACCGCGCCACCGTTCAATGCCCTGGCCGTGGTGTAACGAATGAGGCCCGGGGCGTAAGCCATCTTGTCCATCACCTGGGCACAGGCATCAACGCAGTGTGCGCAGCCGATGCACTCATACTGCAGGCCATTGCGGATGTCGATGCCGGTTGGACATACCTGCACACACAACTGGCAATCTGTGCAATCACCCAGAGTGCTGCTTGCCGCACCTCGCTTTCGGGAGCCGCGTGGCTCGCCACGCGCGGCATCGTAGGAGACGATCAGTGTGTCCTGGTCGATCATGGCGGACTGGAAGCGTGCATAGGGACACATGTACAGACAAACCTGCTCACGCATCCAGCCTGCATTCACGTAGGTAGCTCCGCTGAAAAAAAGAACCCAGAACGACGCCATCAACGGGACGTTGGCGATAGCCAGATTGGTTGCCAGGTCGCGGATGGGTGTGAAATACCCCACAAACGTCAGGCCGGTGAACAGTGCCCAGAACAGCCACATGCCGTGTTTGAAGAGGCGCTTCCAGGCCTTTTCCAGTGACCAGGGTGACTGCTCCAGACGCATTCGTACATGGCGTGGCCCCTCGGCGACCTGTTCCATCCACATGAAGATGGACGTCCATACGGTCTGTGGACAGGTGTATCCACACCATAGACGACCCACCATCGTGGTCACAGTAAAGAGGCCGAATGCGGCGATCATGAGGATCCATCCCAGCAGCCAGAAGTCCTGCGGCCAGATGGTCAGACCGAGCAGATGAAACTGCCTGGCAGGCAGGTCGAACAACACTGCCTGCCGGTCACCCCAGGGAAGCCAGGGCGTCACAAAGTAACCCACGAGCAGAGGCCAGCCGGTATAAAAACGCAGGCGCTGAAAAAAGCCACCTACGTAACGAGTGAAGATCTTCTCGCGACGCTGATAGAGATCGGTCGGACCAAAGCCGATCAGATTGACCGGGTCTTCCGGCACCTCAGGTCCGACTGTCGGTACGGGCGCGCCATTCATTCCCGGAGTCCATACACGTAGGCTGCAACAATGTGAGCCTTCTCCACTCCGATGATCGGTTCATGTGCGGGCATGATGCCGCCGCGACCATTGCGGATCGTAAAACCAAGCGCACCGATGCTGCTTCCGTACAACCAACGATTGTCGGTGAGATCGGCTGCACCGAGTGCAGGGTTACCTTTGCCTTCGGGTCCATGGCATGCCACGCAGATGGTGTCGAACCGCGTTTTGCCTGGCAGTGCCAGTGCGGCATCATGCGGCTGACCTGAGAGTTTCAGAACGTAGTGACTCGCTTCGAGTACACCATCGTCGCCGAGCGCCGGGCCCCAGGCCGGCATCTGGGCGTTGCGACCATTGCGTACGGTCTCAAGGATGGACTCGAAATCCCCACCCCAGATCCACTCATCGTCAGTCAGATCCGGGAAGCCAAACGACCCTTTTGCAGTGGTTGCATGGCAGGTCGAACAATGATTGATGAACAGGCGTCGGCCAACTTGTCGACCTTCCCGATCCTGCTTCAGTTCTTCCGCGCTCATGCCAGCAAGCCTGGTGTAGAGCGGGGCGAATCGTGCCTGTTGTGTGGCGGTGTCCTGCCCATGTTCGCCGGCGCTGCTCCAGGCGAGAATTCCGGGAATATTGCCCAGACCACCAAAGACGGTCAGATACAGAATCGCGAATATCGTGGACGCCACAAACATGCCAACCCACCAGAAGGGCAGGGGATTGTCGAGTTCCTCGATTCCGTCCCACTCATGTCCGGTCGTCCTCCCACCGGATGTCTTGCGATTGGCGAACAGCAGCCACATGGTCGCGGCGAGCGATACCAGAGTGCCGATGATGACAAACCAGTTCCATGCGGTGCTCATCGATCCTGCTCTTCTTGTACAGCCGTGTCAGGTTCGAAGACCAGCATCCCCAGTGCCTCGAAGTGGGATCGATGAGAAGGCCAGTACACCCAGACAACCAGTCCCGTGAAGGCGATTGTCATGGCGATCAGCGAGAAGATCATGGTGCTTTTCCTGCGGCGGTGAAGTTCTGCATGTCCACACCCAGTGTCTGCAGATAGGCGATCAATGCTTCAGCTTCGACCACCCCGGCAACTGCAGCACCTGCACCGGCAATTTCCTCGTCCGTGTACGGAACGCCCAGGGTTTGCAACACCGTCAGCTTGGCAGCTGTGGATTTTCCATCGAGTGAAGTGTCAAAGAGCCACCGGTAGGCCGGCATGTTGGAAACGGGTACCACACTGCGAGGGTCCGCCAGATGCGCCCGGTGCCACTCATCACTGTAACGACCGCCAATTCTCGCCAGGTCCGGCCCGGTGCGTTTGCTGCCCCATAAAAATGGACGCTCATAGACGTCCTCACCTGCGACCGAATAGTGACCATAGCGGGCGGTTTCCGAGGCCAGCGTGCGTACCATCTGCGTGTGACAGACCGTGCATCCTTCCCGGATATAAATGTCCCGACCTTCGAGTTGAACCGCCGTGTAAGGTTTGAGTCCCGGAATGGCCGGTGTCCGGGTGCCTTCGAAAACCATCGGCAGGATTTCCACCATCCCGCCGAAGCTTACCGCCAGCAGAATACCGGTAATCAGCAGGCCCACTTTCGTTTCCATCAACTTCCGCATGGTCAGACTCCCGTGGCCAGAACCAACGGTGTTGCCGGCGCAACCGCTTCGTCGCGTGTCCTGCCTCTGGCAGTCATGTAGACATTGAAGGCCATCACACACATGCCGATGAAAAAGATGGCACCGCCGATGAAACGTGCGTAATAGCCGGGGTAACTGGCCTCCACAGCTTCAGCAAAGCTGTAGGTGAGCGTGCCGTCTATGCTGGTGGCTCGCCACATCAGCCCCTGCAGTAATCCGTTTACCCACATCGATGCGATGTAGATCACCGTGCCGATGGTCGAGAGCCAGAAGTGCAGATTGATGAGTTTGATGCTGTACATCTCACCTTGCTTGCGACCAAACAGGATCGGGATGAGGTGGTACATCGCACCCATGGTGATCATGGCCACCCAGCCCAGTGCGCCGGAATGCACATGGCCGATAGTCCAGTCCGTGTTGTGGGAGAGTGCATTGATGGTCTTGATCGACATCATCGGTCCTTCGAACGTCGACATTCCGTAGAAGGAGATCGAGACGATGAGGAACTTGATGATCGGATCCGTACGCAGTTTGTCCCACGCACCCGAGAGCGTCATGATGCCGTTGATCATGCCTCCCCATGACGGCGCGAGCAGGACCAGGGACATCACCATGCCCAGGCTCTGGGCCCAGTCGGGGAGCGACGTGCAGTGCAGGTGGTGTGGGCCGGCCCAGACGTAGATCGCGATCAGAGCCCAGAAGTGCACGATCGACAATCGGTAGGAGTACACCGGGCGGCCGGCTTGTTTGGGAACGAAGTAGTACATGATGCCGAGGAAGCCTGCAGTCAGGAAAAAGCCCACTGCGTTATGGCCATACCACCACTGCATCATGGCGTCCTGCGTTCCCGAGTAGATCGAATAGCTCTTCAGGAACGAAACAGGCAGAGCCAGGCTGTTGAAGATATGCAGCAGGGCGACAGCGATGATGAGTGCGCCGAAAAACCAGTTGGCGACGTAGATATGCGGTTCGCGGCGTCTGGCGATGGTGCCAAAGAAAACGATGCCAAACGCCACCCAGACGATGGCGATCAGTATGTCGATGGGCCATTCGAGTTCAGCGTACTCCTTGCTGCTGGTGTACCCGAGTGGAAGGGTAATGGCAGCCGACAGGATGACCAGTTGCCAGCCCCAGAACACAAACCAGGCCAGACCGTTTGAAAACAGTGCCGTGCGACAGGTTTTCTGGACGATGTAGAAGGCGCTCGCCATGAGTGCACAGCCACCAAAAGCAAAAATGACAGCGTTTGTGTGCAGAGGGCGCAGGCGACCAAAACTCAGAAAGGACGTGTCGAAATTCAGCGCTGGCCAGGCAAGCTGCCCGGCAAGCAACAGCCCCACAGCCATGCCAACGACACCCCAGACAATGGTCATGACGGCAAAGTACCGCACGACTCCCAGATCGTACTCTCTGGCTTCCATGGAAACGGGAATCCGCTGTTGCTGTTGAGGTCGCTACGGTAGGTATCGCCAGGAAAAGCGTGAATCCGTGATTCCCGAATCATGATCTCGGGAGTCCGCAGTTCTGCCAGACTCACCCCGTGGGTAAGCTTGTCAGCCGGTCAGTGCCACAAAAACTGGACGGTGGTGGCAGCAATGCCCGCCAGGAGGAGCCAGGCCCCAGCCGATCGTATGAGCAGACCCTTAGAAAACGTCGACGAGAGAATCGCCTTGACGAAGGTATTGCAGGTCGCCGCCACAACGATGCCCAGTGAAGCGGTAGACGGGGAGACTGACGACAGTGATTTTCTGGCCAGAGTCAGGCTGATGGCATCAACATCGGTCGTCCCGGACAAAGCCGCGGCGGCATAAATCCCGGCGTCGCCGAACATCTCCTGCAGCCAGGGAACCGCGACAAACAGGACGGTCAGAAACGCCGCGAACCATGCCGCGCTCTTGAGGTCGAGCGGGTTGCCGAGTTCCAGGGCAGCAGAATCCGCCAGGTGAGCGTGCTGTTTCGCAAAAGATATGATCGCGGCGATCAGGGGTATACCGATCAGGGTTCCGAGGCCGGGCAGGATGGCGACCAGCAGAGCCGGATTGATGATGGCGACCAGAACGAGCATCCGAACGGGCATGATGGTGCAGGCGATCAGCGTGCCTCTGCCCAGCGAAGCTGCCAGCGCTGGTTGCTTCACACTGCGGCGGGCAAAGCTGGCGGTCACCGCTGTGGAAGAGGTGAGCCCGCCGAACAACGCTGTAACCAGGATGCCGACTTTTTCCCCGAACAGACGCAGAGCAACATAACCCAGCCAGGAAAGGCCGAGCACCAGCAACACAAACCAGCCGATCAGATGCAGGTTGAGACCTTCAACCCACACAGCCTTGTCGGGAAGGAGCGGTAACACCACCACCGCAACCACAAGCAACTGCAGGGTCGACAGCAGTTCCAGTCGCTGGACACGTTTCAGTGCACCGTGGATTTCCGGCTTGAGCCCGAGAATCAGCGCGGTGACGACGGCAGCGGCGATCGCAATCGAGGCATCCACCCGTACCGCCAGAAACCCCAGCAGGCAGGTGATGAGCAGGGCAATCTCGGTGGTATACCCGGCAGCCTGTTTTTCTCTGGCTGATTTCAGATAACCGGTGATTGCGACGATGGCTATGCCGAGAAAGACGATGACCGCAAAAAAATCCGGTTTCAGCAGCCCACCCAGCCCGCCCGACAACCCGACCAGTGAAAACGTTCTGACACCGGGGCCATCATCGACATCATCGGTCATCGTGGTGCGCTGCCAGCCCCGTTCGAGGCCGACGATCAGGCCTACCGCCAGCGCAATGCCAAGCGATTGTGCAGTTGCTATTTCCATGGGCTCAGGACCATGACGAACTGAACTGGCAGTGAATGGACCTGCACACACTCGCCTCGCCCAGCTGACTGCTGCCGTGCAGACTTCGAGCGAGCGTCTTCAAAAGATGATCAACGGGAACGCAGGAAAACGGTATCGATTTCACCGCCGAGATTGTCGAGTTCGTAGACCAGCGCAGTGCGTGCGGCTTTGCTCCCGGCAGCTTGTTGATAATCATTGATCGCCGAAACCAGAATGGCCAGCAGTACTTCGTCCCGGGACACGTTTTTTTCGGCGGCGGCGTTCACCGCCTGTTCGATGGCTGCTTTGGCGATTGTGTACTTGCTCACAATGGCACCGGAGTCAACTGACGACCAGCGGATGGATTTTTACCGCAAGTACGTCACAAGCCACTCCATGCAGCACCGCATTGGCGGTCGAGCCGAGCAGCAGGCCAAGGCCGTGGCGTCCATGGGTGCCGATGACAATCAGGTCAGCACCGATGTCTTCCGCGAGGGCTCGCACTTCCCCTGCCGGTGAGCCGAGCTTGACGTGGCAATTGGCTGCGGGAATCCCGTACTGCTGGCCAAGTTCCTTGAGCTGAAACCCTGCCTGTACTATTGCTTCCCGCTCGAAAGCAATTGCACCGCTGGTGATGGGTGCCATGTCGAGGCCGCCATAAACACGCGCCAGCGGTTTGACGATGGTGACGCCAAAGGTCGTTGCGTTATGGGCGTCGGCGACCGACTTCGCTGCGGCCAGTACTTCATCGGCTTCTTCGCTGAGATCTACTGCAACCAGAATGCGGTGGTAACCCATGTGATGTGCTCCAGTGGCTGAGATGGTGTCCAGGAAAAACAAATCGTAGGCCGCCTTGCAGGAGCATCCAATGGTGGCAAACCATCACCGTCCTTCGGGAATTACCTAGATGGTTGTGCTCGCCAAGTGGGTACTCCGTAAGGTCCGGGCCAACGCTTGTTTCTAGACTGGGCATTATCATCAGCTGCCTGGATTCTCATGGCACCCCAATACCCTGTTCAAGGCCACTTACCAGCGTATCTTCGGCCGCGAAGCGGCAATGGGCAAGCGCTCAGAAACGCCTTTCTCCGTTTTTTACGGGCGGTTTTTTGTCAATCTGGAAGTCGCCGATGGCTGGGTGTGGAAACCAGTCTGCCCGACCCAGTGCAGAAGTCCGCTGACCAGCACCATGAAACGACACCAATGGGGTGGGGCCGGGCCACGGCGCCGTGCATCACCATTCTTCGTCACAGTCTGGTTCAATAGGCATCATGACCAAGAAAACAGTCAAGAATTCCTGGTTGCGTGACAATGCGCTGAACGTCATGGATGCGGTGGTCGACGCCATCGTGACGATGGATGCAGAAGGCACCATTCAGTATGCAAACGCGGCAACTTACCGACTGTTCGGCTACCCGCCAGATGGGTTGGTAGGTCAGCCTGTTACCATACTGATGCCGGAGCCACACCGAACGCAGCACCAGCAGTACGTCAGCAGATTTTTGTCCACAGGCAGTGCGCAGATCATCGGTACCGGCCGGGAACTCACTGCCGTGACCAAAGACGGTCGACTCTTTCCGATGTATCTGGCGGTCAGCGAAATCAGCACACCCATCGGCATTTTTTTTGCTGGCATCCTGCGTGATCTCACCCAGCAGAAGATTGCCCAGGAAGCTCTCCTGGAGCAGCAGGACCGGCTGGCACGCGTAGGCCGTCTGAGCACGATGGGTGAAATGACCGCCAGCATCGCACATGAAATCAACCAGCCACTGACGGCGATATCCATGTACGCGCAGGCCTGCAACAAGCTGCTCCAGAGTCCGGGTGTTGATCGCGACAAGTTGACCATGGCGCTGGAAAAACTGACCAAACAAACGCTGCGAGCGGGTGCGATCATCGAGCGCATCCAGCGCTTCGTGCGGAATGAAACCGGGCAAAGGGAACGGGTTAATCTGAACCTGCTGGTACGCGACCTGGCGCACTTTGTCGCGGCTGACGCACGGTTGAATGACATTGAAGTGGTGTATGAACTCGCGTCACCCGTGCCTTCCGTGTTTTGTGATCCGATCCAGATTCAGCAGGTTGCCCTCAACCTGATCCGCAATGCCATTGACGCGATGCAGGAGATGGACCGCTGCTACGGGAACCGGCTGGTAGTGCGCACAATCCACTCTGATGAGTGGATCGAATTTGCGGTCGTGGATTGTGGAAGTGGGGTATCCCAGGATGATGAACCTCTGGTATTCAGCGCCTTTCACACCACCAAAAAGGATGGGATGGGGATGGGTCTTTCCATCTGTCGGTCGATCATCAATCAGCACGGGGGCCAATTGAGTTTCCACAACAATCCAGACCATGGCGCGACGTTCTATTTTCGGTTACCAACGGGAGGCGAGAATGAGTAACACGGCTTGTGTCTACATCATCGATGACGAAGAACCGGTTCGCGATTCCATCGGTATGCTGCTCGAAACCGTCGGGCTCACCCATCGTGGATTTCCCGATGCGCACTCTTTTCTGGCGGCCTGGAAACCGGATTGGACCGGCTGTCTGGTCCTGGATATCCGGATGCCTGGCATGAGCGGGCTTGAGCTGCAGGAAACTCTGCTCGCGCAACACTCCCGTCTGCCCATCGTCTTCATCACCGGACATGGCGACATCCCCATGGCTGTGGAAGCGATGCGTCGAGGAGCGATCGACTTCATCCGCAAACCGTTTCGCGACCAGGAATTGCTGGATCGCATCAACGAAGCGCTGGCCGTAGAGGAAGCGCAGCGAGCCCGCGTCTCGAGCAATGATCAGGCCCGATTGTTGCACGCCGAGCTGACTCCGCGCGAAGCCGAGGTTTTTGAACGGGTCACCTCGGGGCAGGCGAACAAGGTCATCGCCATCGAACTTGGCATCAGTGAACGAACCGTCGAAATCCACCGCAGCCAGGTCATGCACAAGACCCACTCCAGATCGCTTGCCGACCTGGTGCGATTGAAACTGCGGCTGGAGGATGCTGCAAAAAACGAAGGCTGATACGTCAGACGCAGACGCCCTGTGAAGTGAGCCTGGGTCCGGTAAGTAGTATTCCGAATGGGAGCCCTGGCAGGGCCTGCATAGTCTGCACTGCATGAAAAGTGGAAGTAGCACAGTTACGGAGCCATCGGTCTGCCTGATCGACGCAGATCCTGCGGTACGCGACAGTCTGCGCAGTCTGGCCGCACTTTATGGGCAGCCGGTACGCTGTTATTCCACCGCTCGCACATTCCTGGATGACCTGATTCATCTTCCCGTTTATTGTGTTGTTTGTGAGGCTCGTCTGCCGGATGAGCGAGGTATCGAAGTGTACCTGGCGATGCTTGATCGTGGGTTTCGTGTGCCGTTTGCATTGCTGGTCAGCCGGGATCTCGGACAGATGCAGACCGAAGCGACTTACTTTGGTATCGATCTGGTGGTCCCTAAACCGATCCTTGATGCGCAGGCTTTGATGAACTTCATTCGTGACCATTCTGGAACAGTGCATGGAACCGCAGGTGATCTCTGAAGGTCCTGGCGTGCGGGGTGGCAGCACGGTGAATGCACCTGACACGGCGTTGCAATTGTTGCTCGAAGATCACAAGGCGCTGAGTGACGTGATTGAAGCGCTCGAAGTTCGTCTGCCCGAAATTTCCAGGCGTGATCCGGAAACACTGGATCTGCTGGCCAATCTGATTGACTACATCGCCGAGTATCCGGATCAGGTGCATCATCCGCGGGAAGATCGAATCATCGAGCGCCTCATCGACAAAGGCCTCACCCCCAGTGAGCGGATCATCGTCGAATTGACTGTCACACAACATGCTGAACTTGGAGCCGCGACTGCACGGATGGCAGTGGATATTGATGCAGTGTTGGCCAAGGCACAGGATGCCGGGCCACAACTGGAACACGACACGCGAATTTATCTGGCCATGCAGAAAGAGCACATGCGCCGGGAAGAGCAGCAACTCTTTCCTGTCGCGCTTCGATTGTTCACCGCGACAGACTGGGCGGAAATAGAAGCCAGCGAAACTGCGGTTCCGGATCCGCTCAAGGAAAGCCGTCTCGATCGATATGCCAGTCTGCTTGCGCTGCTTGATGGGTATCGATCGGCGGGCCTGGCGATTACCCGTGGGTGAAGACCCGATCAGACAGCCAACGGAGAACCTCTGCGTCGAGCTTGCCGGATTGCTGACCCAACGGAGGCAGCGTCTTGTTTGTGCAGAGTCCTGTACAGGTGGCCTGCTGGCTGCCTGTTGTACACGCGTTCCGGGCAGCTCCGCGTGGTTTGAGGCTGCATTTGTCACCTACGGCTATACCGCCAAACAACGCATGCTTGGAATAACAGAATCACTTCTGCAGCAACATGGCGCCGTCAGCGAGCCGGTTGCGCGTGCCATGGCTGAAGGCGCGTTGCTGAACTCGGTGGCCGACCTCAGTGTTGGCATCACCGGGGTTGCAGGTCCCGGCGGCGGTCAACCGATGTTGCCTGTGGGTGTCGTCTGGTTTGCATGGGCAGTGCGAGGCGAGGACCTCATATCAACTGCACGTCATCAGATTGTTGGCAGTCGCGACATGGTTCGGTCCGCTGCGGTGGACATCGCTCTGGATGGTCTGGTTCGCACGTTGCAGTCACGTTCTTTGTGAGCAGACGTGCGGGCGCGGTTGCCAATTTGGCAGAAGGTAGAATTGGCAGAAGGTAGAATTGAGAGAAGGCAGAATTGAGAGAAGGCAGAATTGAGAGAAGGTAGAATTGAGAGAAGGTAGAATTGAGAGAAGATGGAAGGCGAGGTCCCGTTCCCTGTAGGGAGAGATCGAGAGAGATAGAACGGAACCCCGTCAGGACAAAGATTCTGCACAGCTTGCATGACAACCACACTACGAGATGTCCACTATCCCCTGTGGAAATTGCTGATGGCAACGAGCACCTCGGGTTCCTACGATCACCGAAGCATAAGTACCCACCGGGATTGATACTGGTATGAACACAAACGCTATTGCCAAACAGCTGAACGAGAGCCTCGCAAGCGTTGTGGATCGACGGTCGCGGGTGGCCAGACATGTTGAACATCGTGATCAGCCATTGCCAGCGAGTTTCTCCGAGCAGGCGATTGAGCTTGAAAACGATGAAACGATGTCTGCTCTGGCCGTGCAGCTTGCGGTCGAAGAATCAGCGCTGAGAAGTGCACTGGAGAGACTGGATAATGGAACCTATGGCCGTTGCCAGGTATGTGGTGTGTCGATTGATGAAAAGCGGCTGGAAGCGCTGCCTGCGACTGCGACCTGTATCAAGTGTGCATCAGCCAGTTGAGGCGCGACGATGAAACTGCAGTCGGTAATGACCATTCTGGACAAGCCAAAACATGCGCAGACGGCGCTGGCAAGGACACGCCGCCTTGTCAAGGCAAGCGGCGCCCGAGCACACCTGTTGTCGTTCTGCTGGAGTCCGGCCCCGGAGAGTGACGGCGTCTTCGCCCGTGATGAAGGTCGATCACTCAAGCAGGCGATGATTGGCGAACGTCGCACCTGGCTGCTTTCCCAGCTCGAAGGTGTCGTCGAACTGGAGCGGGCACGAACCTCCGTGCTGTGGAGCAAGGACATCGCACGCTCGATTGAAGGTATTTCGGTAAAAAATGGAGCTGACCTCCTGATCAAGTCCATCCACCAGTCCGGAACCATCTTGCATACGCCGCTTGACTGGGATTTGCTCAGAACTTCTTCGATGCCGGTTCTTCTGACGACGACACGAAGGCGAAAGCAGAGTGGCATTGTGCTCGCGGCCATTGATGTCAAACGGCAGGATCGGGCGCACCAGCGTCTCAATCGCCGCATCCTCGATGCCGCCAATACCATGGCTGTCCTCGAAGGAGGGAGAGTGCACGTTGTTGCCGCCGCCGAATTACCCGATGTTCTGACTGACCTGGACATCCTGGACAAGAAAAAAGCACAGCTTCGTGCCCGTTTGCATATGGAGAGTGGATTACAAGAACTGCTTGAGCCGTATGACATACCAAAAGCACATCGTCACATCCCGATCGGCAAGGTAGGTCACGCCGTCAACATGATCGCTCACCAGATCAATGCCGACCTGCTGGTAGTGGGTACACATGCGCACCGGTTGAAACAACTCATCGGTATCGGGAATTCGGCAGAAAAAATTGTTGCGCGTGCAAGCTGTGATGTGTTGGCGGTGCATCCATGACCAACACTGTTAGCGAGATCGAGCGAATCGCGTCGGACATCGCAGAAGCGGAATTTCTGGCTGGCGTGGAAGTGACTACGGGCGCAGCCCAGATGGTCGAGTGGCTGGAATCAGTGTCGTCGATCCAGCGACGTTGTCTTGACCAGTACGTGGAAGACTGGCGACAGACCGGAACTGCCTTTGGTCATGGAAATCTGTGGGCTGTCTGGCTTGATCATGCAGGTCGACGAATCTCGCACTTGTCCGCTTCGGTGCTGGAAGTGCTCGAACTGAATGATCGCAAACTGAAATATTCGATCCGGTCTCACAAGGCTCTGGGTGCTCGCCGCGACTGATCCGGAAGGTCCGTGTGTCAGAACAGCACCTGGCGTGCGGTCACCTTCTTGTAGCCGTGCCGGCAGGTTTCAGACGTGCGCTCTTTTGATATTGACACCGCTGCGACGGTGACGGCACGTGGTTTGCGAATCAAGCATCCTGTTGAGATCGACCCCTTGGCGGCAGGTGTGAACGTGGGTTATCGCTTGTGAACGAGTGGGTTGAATTGTTCATCCAGGATCGGGATCCAGAGGATTCGAGATCTGTATCGAAATCGATGCAGGCCCGGTTGAATCCTGTACATGGGGTTGAAGTCGAACCATCAAGGCCGCCGCGTTGAGTGGCCGTGACTTAAAAAAACTCTGAAGTCTACTGAAGATAGTAGGGACTGTACTCTGGAACGGTCAACGAATAGTTTGACTGCAGCAGTGTGGTCAGATCAACCAGTTCCTGCACCGTCATGACGTCGTTGTAGTAGGGCATTTTTGATGTTCCGTCGGGATACATCGTGTCCTTATGAGAGCCGCGGGACAAATAATGTGACGGATTGATGATTGACGTCACCAGATCGCCGTAGGTTTTTACACGGCTGACGGGTCCGCCAAGGACCACTTCGATCACTTCGTCGCCACCTTCTTCCATAGGCAGTTTCTTGAACACACCCTGCAACGCGTGACAGGCGGCACAGCCCAAATCGACAAACGCGGTTTTTCCTCTCTCAGTATCTCCAGGTGGCAGCACGAAGCCCTGTGACTGGCTTTCGCAGCCGGCAAGGCCCACAGTCATCGATAGTAAGGCACCAACAGCAAGGAAATGACGCAACATGATGTTTGTATCCTGATACGCATGGGACGGTGAATGGTTTCCTACGTGCAAGGCCGTTCCTATCGGTGATTACCGTAGCACGGAACCATCTGAAGTTCACGGTTTCCACGATAGGTAACAGGATTCCGACAGGGCACAGTGTCGTTCAGGCATGCGTAGAGAACGGAAGGAGATCGAACTGATGAAAACAGCCGGGCTGGTCTTGATTCTGATAGGGCTGTGCATCGTCTCCATGAGCGCGGCTGCAGACAGGTCCGTTAAGCGGGGCGAATACCTGACAACGCTGCTCGGGTGCGGTGGATGTCACACGGAAGGTGCGTTGCTGGGACGACCAGATGGGCCGTGGCTTGCGGGCTCCAGTGTGGGAGTTGCCTGGTCAGACTATAACGAAGGTGTCTCACCAGCTGTAGTATTTCCGAGCAACCTGACCCCGGACCGGCAGACCGGCCTTGGCAAGTGGTCTCGGGAGGAAATTGCAGACGCCATTCTCACGGGGGTCACCCACCAGCGCGATGTGCTCGTTCCGGTTATGCCGTGGCGCAACTACAGCCTTTTGAAGGAGAAAGATGCACAGGACATCGCGGCCTACCTGAAGTCTCTGCCCGCTACTGAAAAGACGATTCCTGCTAACGTTCCGGTTGGGGGGACAGCAAAAAACACCTATATTCGCCTGGGCGTGTTTATTTTCGACCCGGAGAATGGTGGTGAACGGGCCATCGTGCCAGAGGACCCAAAAGGCCGAAAGGATCCAAAAGACAAAACACCACCCGATCGTGGAACGAATTGACCGGATGGCATAAGGTTACGTACTACCACCTGGTGAAACAGGGTAGTGCGTATGGAGTGCGTAGGGCTGTCGCTTGCCAATGGTGCACACTGGCAAACCCGAGAACCATCGGGCTTCTTTTCGACAATGAGAAATCAATATGAAAAAATATCGCCACATTCTGGTCGCGATCGATCTCACTGAAGAGGCGCCCGAGGTGTTGGAGAGCGCGCAAACACTCGCCGGGCTATATGGCGCATCAGTATCCGTGCTGACCGTAATTCGACCGCTGACCTACGCCTATACCGGGATCGAGACTGCGACGATGGGTCAGGCGATCATGAATTTCGAAGTTGAGGCAGAAGCCGCTGCCCGCAAGCGGCTGGAGGCACTCTGCGCCCCACTCGGCATACCGGCTGATCGCAGATGCATCCTGTTTGGTGCGCCGGCACCGGAAATCCGTGACCGTGCAAAGTCTCTGGGTGCAGATCTGGTGGTCATGGGGTCCCATGGTCGTCATGGGCTGGGGTTGATTCTCGGTTCAACGGCCAATGCGGTACTCCACGGTGCGCCGTGTGACGTCCTCACGGTTCGAATCGGCTAACAAATGAACCAACGAGATGGTGGTGCTGCATGAAGGGTTACAGTCTGATGCTGGTGTTTGCGGCTGTGCTGGGTGGGTGCGCTGCGGCGCCGATGAACACCGGCTCTCATTGTGTGGTTGAGCCCGGCTCCATGGCTGGACTGCAGACCTTCACCTGGAACGCGGAACCACCCGTTGATCTGGATGACCCCACGGGGTATGTCAGCCCTGTCATCGTGCAGGGTCTCCAAAAGGCTGTGATCGGCGAATTGGAGAAAAAAGGCTTTCAGTTCATCGCCGGGAAACCCGCCGAGGTAACGGCTGATATTCGTGTGGCGTTGACTTTCCGGACCCGCAGAGAAGTCGTGTCGATGACCACAACAACCTCTCCCTGTGATTCCACAGACTGTTGGGAGCGTGTGGACATGGGCGCAGCCGAACGGATGGAAATCCGTACGATTGGTTTCCTTGCCGCCGATGTTTATTACCTGGATGAGCCGGTTTGGCGTGGCTGGGTTGAGCGGACCTTGTATCCGGAGGATCGGGACCACGCAGACAAGGTGTTGGGGACGGCCATACCTGTTTTGTTCGAGTCCTTTCCGCCCTGACAGTCTGCAGCGAGGCAAGGAGCTAAGGGGCGATGGGGCGATGGGGCGATGGGGCGATGGGGCGATATCCGCCGCACCGCAATCGAACTCGTCGCGGTGGGATGATCAGGTTATGCTCTCCCGACTGTTCAGCGGGAAAGAGTCATGGTGATGCAGGCGGGATATCAAACCATCGGGGTGAACAGCCTTACCCCGCATATCGGTGCCGAAATTCAAGGGTTGGACCTGTCCAAACCGCTGGATAACCAACAATTCAGCGAAGTCTATCGAGCGTGGCTTGACTGGAAACTCGTGGTGTTCCGCGACCAGCATCTCACGCAGGATCAGCACAAGGCGTTTGGTCGCAGGTTTGGTTCGCTGCATGTGCACCCGATGCAGCACAGCTATGGCGGTGATCCTGAAATCCTCCGGATCAAGACCACGAAGGATTCACGTTATACAGCCGGTGAAGGCTGGCATACCGATGTCACCTGCGATGAAGTGCCACCACTGGGTTCCATGCTTTATATCACCCAGACTCCGGAAGTGGGCGGTGGAGACACGTTGTTTGCCGACATGTATCTGGCCTGGGATATGCTCAGTGACACCATGAAGGGAATGCTTGAGGCTCTGACGGCAGTCCATGACGGTGCGTTGCCGTTTGTGTCTTCGTATCGGGTCGCGCCGCCCGATGGCAAGGAGTATCCGCGCAACGAACATCCACTGGTGATTGTGCACCCGGAAACCGGCCGCAAAGTGTTGTACGTGAACTCCGGATTCACCTCACACATCAAAGGGCTGGTTCCTGCCGAAAGCAAGGCGATCCTGCAGTTCCTGTTCAACCATATTGCGACTACACCGCGGCTCTACTGTCGTGTGGAGTGGCAGCCAAATACGCTGACCTTCTGGGACAATCGATGCACGCAGCATCATGCGGTGTGGGATTATTACCCGCACTCAAGATACGGTGAGCGGGTGACCGTGGTTGGTACCGAGCGGCCGAGAGCCGCCGCAGTTGCCTAAGCAGTTATATAGGCAGTTGTATAAGCATCGGTATAGGCGCGACCGCTGGCCGCTGCGTAGAAAGCAGGACTCAATTGCTTTTTGCCCACACCCGCTTGCCACCGAGCCAGGTCGCGAGGACGGGTACGTCCATCAGCTTGTCTGGATCGACACGGAGCGGATTCTCCGCAAGCACGATGAAGTCTGCGAGTTTGCCCGGTTCCAGGGAACCTTTGAGGCTCTCTTCAAAGGTGAACCCTGCGGCAAGTCTGGTGTATCCCGTCAGTGCTTCCTGAATCGTCAGCTGCTCATCCGCTGCATACACCTTGCCGGACATGCCTTTGCGTGTCACTGCCGCGCGTATGCCAACCAGCGGACCGAGTGGCAGGATATCGCTCGACAAGGCAACCATTACCCCATGTGACATTGGCGAACGCAGTGGATTGTTGGTTCGAAGTTCGTCGTCGCCAAGGTATGCCGCGTAGCGACCTTCAAGTGTCCAGGTGAAGTTGGGCTGCTGGGTGATGCTGATCTGGTTGGCAGCCATCATTTGCATTGTCCCGACCGACGGTCGAATGGTGAAATGATTGAGGTAGTGACGGTGATTGGCGCGCGGATCTTTACGCAGCCCCCGTGCAAGCTGCGACACTACCAGTTCGATCGCGGCGTCCCCGATGGCGTGTACACCCAGTTGCCAGCCAGCACGATGTGCTTCATCAAAAGTCTGGTATAGCGCCGCCTCGCTCATGGTCAGCGAACCGCGATAGTCCCCCATGCCCTGGTACGGCTTCTTCGTGAACGCAGCCGGACCAGTGAAACCGCCATCTGCAAAAACCTTGATCGCTCCGAGACGGAGGTGCTCATCATCATCGCCCGTCCTGCTGCCGAACGCAGACATGTGATCTTTGCCTTCCCAACGAACCTGTACAGCGGCGCGTGGCAGAGTACCCTGATGTTCGGCGTAGATGCGCTGCCACTCCGGACAATGATCAATGGAGTCTGCGGCCTGCATGATGCTGGTGATTCCGAGCTTGAAGAGGTCACGCAGATTGGTGATGAAACTGCTGCGTACGATGTCATCAGTGGCAACCGGCGCCAGATCGAGCAGGATGTCATGTCGCTCGCGAATGATGCCGTTGAGCCGGCCATCAGCGCCTTGTTCGATCGTGCCACCGTTCGGTTGGGGCGAGCGTTCGTCCAGCTTCCCGGCGGCAAGCGCCGTGGAATTGAAGACCGCACTGTGTGCACCTGCACGTGTGAGGCCCACCGGGTTGTCCGGCGCGGCGTCATCAAGATCGTCGCGCAGCGGTCGACGCTGTTCGGCGAGCACGTCTTCCGACCACCCATAACCCGTGATCCAGTGGCCCTTGGGGAGGCTTGCCACTTTTGCCTTGACCAGAGCGGTGATCTCGACGACTGAGTGAACCTTGGTGAGATCGATGTACCAGGGCGGGTTGCCGCTCAGGTGTGTGTGTGTATCGATGAACCCTGGCATGACAAACTGCCCATCAAGATCCAGCGTTTGACGTGCGTTGAATTGTTGAATGAGGTCGTCGTCTCCAACTGCGACGATCCGATCACCTCGTATCGCCATGACGGTTGCCATGGAGAAACCGGCATCGATGGTTGCAATCCGGCCGTTGTAGATCAGCAGATCGACCTTTTCGGCTGCCTGGATAGAGGCGGCGATGCACAACCCGGTCACGAGCAAGCCAGCAAACATGGCTGACAAACGGGTCAGAAAAGTACGAGTCGTCTCCATGGGCTCCCTCTTGCTGTCTCACGATGGGTTGATTGGATTGCCAATAAAAAAGGCCGGCATTTGCCGGCCTTTCTCTCACTTCACATGACTGGTGTCATGCAGGTGAAACACTCATTAAAGCTTCACGCCCAGCTCGAGTCCCCACTGCAGCGGCGCACCGTACATGGTGAAGTTCCACAGCGCACCCACCGAGTTGGCAGATACCCTGTACTCTTCATTCAGCAGGTTCTTGCCGTACAGAGTGGCGTAGTAACGATCTTCCGCATCGTGCCACGTGACGTTGGCGTTCACCATCACCCGCTCTTCAAACTGCGTGAAGGTCGGCTGACGAACGACACCACGGCTGGCGGCGTTTTCATCCAACGGGCTCATTTCGAACTCCGACTGGTAGTGGCCGCTGACCACAAACGTTAGCGAGGCACCGGACTCAAGCACCAGATCGTAAGAACCTTCGACACCAACCTGCCATTCGGCTGCAAACGGAATATCGAGGCTGGTCAGGTCAAGCGTACCGATCGTGTTGTTCACGAAAAAATCGAACTCCGTGTACTCGGCATCCAGCCAACCCAGGTTGGCTTTGATCTGGAATGCCTCAGTGACCAGCCAGGTCGTTTCGATTTCAACTCCCTTGGCCTCCGACTTGCCGGCGTTCAGTGTGATCGTTTCCTGGCCAGGCGTGCCATCAGCGTTCGTGAAACGGAACACCTGGTTACGCTGCAGATCCTCGAACTTGGTGAAGAAGACTGCGGCATTCAGGCGCAGACGGCTGTCCAGCAGGTCGCCCTTGTAACCGACTTCGAAGTTCATGTTGGTTTCAGGGTCATAAGCCTGGCAGGTGATGACCTGTGAACAGGTTTCTGCAAAGCCGCCGGAGAGGAAGCCTGTAGAAATGCTTCCGTACAGCAGTTGTTTGTCGTCGAGCTCGTAGTCGAGCACTGTCCGCCAGGTGATCTCGTCCCACGTTTCCTTGGTGTCGACCAGGAAGGCGTAAGCAGAATCGGGCAGTACAATGTTGCGCTGATCTACCTCGGAACCTTTCAATCCTGCACGGCTGACCCGGCCGGAGCCGACGTCGATACAGTTGGAGGCAAGGTTGAGTGGCAGGTTTGCATTGGCTGGACGCGCGTCAAACAGTTCGGTGAACTGGTTGCAAGGACCACCACCACCCGTTGGCTTGATGAAGTGCTTCTTGTCCTGTGTCCAGCGTACCCCACCCGTAAAACGGAACTTCTCGGCGAATTCATAAGTGCCGTCCAGGTAGAAGCCGAGGGAATCCCGTGTCTGTTCAACACGACCGGTACCCGGGTCACCGGTGAAGTTACGCTTGTTAAAGAAGTTCAGGAAACCACGGCTGTCCACACCACCTGTCGGTATCAAGCCAGTCAGGCCAACCGTCGAGTAGGCTCGGAAGTCAAGGTCATCGGTCGCGTACACGCCACCTGCGATGAAGTTGAATGGGCCATCAAACTCGGACTGCACGCGGATTTCCTGCTGGAACTGCTCGCGCTCGAGGTTTCGGGTTGCATCGAACAGGGAGATGAAAGCCTCACCGGTGTAGGTGGACGGCAAGGTTTCCTGCTGTTCACGATAACCTGTGACTGACTTGATCGAAAACTGGTCGAACGACAACTGCTGGTTCAGGTACCAGCCATTCACGTTGACGCGGTGGCCATCACGAATGTTGATGCCTTCGCCTTGTTGACTCATACCGGTGCTGAAGGGATCGTTGTGACCCGCTTCATGGATACCGGGGAAGCCGAGCAGTGGCAGCAGAAAACCCTCGCCAGCCGGGGTTTCGTTGATGCCTGGAGGGGAGTCGGAGTTGTCGTCGATCTTTTCGTAGATCGCGTAGGCTTCGTAATTATCCGTTGGTTGCCACAACAGCTTGATCTTGCCGGCAAAGGTTTCCTTGCCACCCAGCCGCTCACCAGCGCCCGCAGTGGGACGATTGAGGATTTCTGGAGGAATCAGGGATGTAGGAATGCCAAGAAATCCATTGCGCAGCGTCGAAGTATCCTTGTCGTTGGTGTAGTAACCATCTTCCTGGCTGTAGCTGCCCGCGAATCGCAAACCGAGTTGGCCTTCGATCAAGGGAATGTCGACGGCAGCCTGCAATTTCTTGGTATCCGCGCCACCCTTGTAGCCACCCATGCCGACACGAACGTCGGCACCAAACTCTTCGAGATCCGGACGGATGGTGGTGACCGCGATCATGCCGCCGGTGCTGTTCTTGCCGAACAGGGTACCTTGCGGGCCGCGATAGATTTCTACCTGCTGAATGTCATATAACTCAACCAGCTGGGTCTGCACGTGGTTCAGTGCAAACTCGTCGATCATGATGCCGACGCTGGGATCCTGCGTGGTCAGAATCGAAATCGAACCGGTACCGCGGATACCACCGGCCAGCGCATTGAAGCCGGTCTGGTTGGTCAACGTGACGTTTGGTGCGAGGTCGGCGACTGCGCGGATGTCGTTGGCGAACGACCTGTTGATGGCTTCCGCGGTGATGGTGGATATCGCGATTGGCGTGTCCTGCTGACCAGCCTCCCGCTTGGTACCTGTCACCACGATTTCTTCCAATACGGCGCCTGAGGCCTGTTCCGCCGCAAACGCCTGTGTTCCTGCGAACATGGAGGCAATGGCGATGGAAATTGCAGACATCGAGAAGCCGTGCCGCCTGAAGGCGGAATGCTCTCTACCCATGAATTCTCTCCCGAAAATTTGACTCGACTTTGCACGTCTGTGGACGATTGCAGGGGGTTACCTTCACCGAAACTTCTGGTCCCGAAACTGCGTTTCCCCTAACCATTCAGGACCAATCCGGCGAAGCTGTCTATTACCAACAGGCGTGACGCTTTTAATCCTACCCGGTAACCGGTCGATAGGCCAGACCATTGAAAGTGCAGGCATTGCGCAGTCGTGGCGGTAACCGAATTGGCGGGCCAGCTTGCGGCTCAGGCCTGGTTCCGGGAGGTCGGTTTGCCCAACAGCCGGTCGGAAATGATCCGCAGCTGGATCTCACTGGTGCCTTCGAAGATCTTCGTCAAACGTGCATCCCGCCAGTGCCGTTCCACGGCATGGAGTTTGGTGTAGCCGGCGCCGCCGAGTATCTGTAGTGCGTCCGACGTCACGCGCTCGGCCATTTCGGACGCAAAGTACTTCACCATCGAGGCCTCGGTGTCACAGGTTTTTCCCTCGTCCATCTGGGTGGCGACGCTATACATGAGCTGGCGAGCTGCCTCGATATCCGTCGCCATGCGGGCAATCTTGAAGCGGGTCTCCTGGAAATCGGCAATCGGCACACCAAACTGCACACGTCCACGGGCGTACGCGATCGCATCTTCCAGTGCGCCTCGGGCAAGTCCGATTGCACGAGCGGCTGTATGCGCGCGGGCGGCGTTGAGAAAGCTGACGGTGTTCTTGAAACCTTCCGAATCACCGCCGGTGATGATGTTCTCCGCGGGTATCCGGCAGCCGTCAAAGGCAAGCTCCCAGGTCCTCCAGCCGAAGTAGCCGATTTTCGGAATGGGCGAGCCGGCACACCCCTTCGGCAATTCACCGCGTGGCTTCTCGATGATGAAGCTGCGCAGGCCAGAATACCGCCGGTCGGTGCTGCCGGGTGCTTCTACCCGCGCCAGCAACTGGATGTAGTCGGCGCCATCGGCAAAGGTGCACCAGTACTTGTTGCCGGTGATGACCCATTCACTACCGTCCAGTACCGCTCGACAGCTCACGGCAGCCAGATCGGAGCCGACGTTTGGTTCGGAGAGCGAGACGGCAGCCAGATATTCACCGCGGGTGGCCTTGCGCGTCAGCTCCAGCCGCTTCTCGATGGGCCAACCGCCGACTGCCATCAACCCGCCCGCCCGGGCAATGATGCTGGCGACACTCATCCAGCCTCGAGCCAATTCTTCAGTGATCAGGCAGTACTCAAAAACACCCAGCCCCAGGCCACCGTGCTCCTCGGACTGGCGGATGCCAAAATAACCCATCTCGCCCATTTTCCGGCGCAGGTCCATGGGGATATCGCCTTGGATCGGGTCCAGTTCGTTGGCCACCGGCAGGACTTCCCTGCGGGTAAATTCCCGGGCAACTTCCTGAATCATCAGGCGTTCGTCGGTGAGATAGGTCACACCTGTGCTCCTGGTTTATGCGATGGTCGGCTGTGCGGCAGAGCATAACGCGAGGCCTGGCGGGAAAAGAGGGATAGTTGTGCCGATGGGCGGCGGGGCGGTTCAAACCTTTCCAGGTACATCGGTATCGAACTACAGCAGAGACAGCAGAGACAGCAGAGACAGCAGAGACAGCAGAGACA
>Ga0105050_10002523_pt1 | contig 26091 bp, 24 predicted proteins | sample FRY01_FD_78088 | JGI IMG/M metagenome (GOLD analysis project Ga0105050, IMG submission 78088) | Freshwater microbial communities from Lake Fryxell liftoff mats and glacier meltwater in Antarctica - FRY-01 | ecosystem: Environmental > Aquatic > Freshwater > Ice > Glacier meltwater ...
AGACGACGCTGGAAGAAATCAAACGCGTGGTGAATGGCTGATGGCGCTGCAGTTTGAAGGTGTGGCCACGACACTGGAGCAGGCCAGGCCCGCCAAGCCCTTTTCGCTGTCGTTCGGCAGTCGCGGCGTGGCGGCCAAAGATCGCATGTTCTTCACAGAACAACTGGCGTTGTTACTGGAGACCGGTACTTCGTTGCACCCGGCGCTCATCTCGATTCGTGGTCAGATGCAGGACTCGCCGATGGCATCGATCATCGACTCGATTGCCGAAGGGGTGGTTGGGGGCGAGTCGCTGTCCGAGATGTTTGCGCAGCATCCGAAGGTATTCAATCCAACCTACGTCAGCCTGGTGGCAGCCAGTGAGCAGGGTGGCTTTCTGCATGAAGTGCTTGAACAGCTGCGGCGCATGGATGAGCAGAACAGTGAGCTGAAGTCATCGATGATTTCGGCGTTCAGCTATCCGGCTTTTCTGGTGGTGTTTTCCATCTTCACGCTGGTCTTCATCCTGCTGGTGGTGTTCCCACGCTTTGGTCCCATGTTTGCGTCCATCGGGGATGATCTGCCAGCGACGACCAAGGCGTTGATGAGTCTCTCCGAATTCCTGCTGCATCACTGGATGGCGTTCGGCGCCGGTTGTGCAACGTCCATTGCGGCGCTCATCGCCTGGTTACGATCGGCCAGGGGCAAGACGTGGCTGGCCATGTTCAAGTTACGCGCGCCGCTCCTGGGACGCGTCTGGCAACGGATCTATCTCGTGGTTGCTTTCCGGGTGCTCGGACTGTCACTCAAACACGGGGTCAGTCTGGTGCAGGCGGTACGCACGGCGAGGGATATCGTCGATAACGATGTAGTGAAGGATTTTTTCACCGCGATGTCAGCGCGACTGGAACAGGGTGGACGTCTGGGCGAGGGGTTTGCACAGGCTTCCTGGGTGCCTGACCTTGCCAAGCAGATGGTGGCGACAGCAGAAGAAAGTGGCTCCCTGCCCCAGGTACTGCTGCGTGTCAGCGACTACTATCACCGTGAACTGGATCGGTTGCTCATGCGGGTATCGAAGATGGTCGAACCGATCATGCTGGTCGTGATGGGGGCGCTGGTCGGGCTGCTGGTCAGTTCGCTGATCCTGCCGATCTTCAAGATGTCGCAGCACGCGTCCTGACGAAGACGCATCCGTACGCGTTCCGCGTGGAGGTCCTGCACCGGGTGAGTACCCATCCCCGGAAGGATCATCGAACTCATGCCATGTGTCTGGAAACGCAAGTCCGCGTCCTGCGACTTGTTCAGGTCTGAACGCTTCGTGTTCCTCGCACAATGCAGTAAGAAAAGACCAGCGTTTTACGCCGGGAAAACGGTGGTGCATTTATGCACCACTCATAGACCACTGGGGAAACTCTGCCTGATCAGAGTTTCCCTGATTGCCACCCGTCCCTTGCCGTCACCGCCTGCGGCGCAGACTCCCAGCCAATCCCCTTCATGCAGAGTCTGCTTTCCGGAGGCGCGGGGATTTCCATGTCAGGACAATCAACCTGGAAAGCTGTTGCTCACCTTGTGAGTTTGGTCACGGTTTTGTGCGGCCTTCACACGTAAGGTTGAGCCTGAAGCTGAACCAATTAGATGAGCGGAGACATTGAGAATGTCTAAAGTGAAAGGATTCACACTGGTGGAACTGCTGGTAGTTGCAGTGGTGCTTGCGATCTTCGCGGCGATCGTCGTACCCCAGTTCGCCAGTACGACCGACGAAGCCAAATTGTCCGCGTTGAAAAGTGACCTGTCGGGAATACGCGGTGCCATTGATCTGTATCGCCAACAGCACGGTCAATTTCCAGGCGCCTCGGCAGCCACGGGGGCAACCTGTCCGAACAGTGGTACCGCTGGAACTGGCGCCGTCAATACGGGCACCGCGGTGATAAGCCAACTGACGATGTTCACGAACGTTACCGGACAGGCCTGCTCGACGACCAACGCGGCCTTCAAGTATGGGCCCTACGTCAAGGCCGACGTGTTGCCAGCTAATGCCATCAGTGGTAGCGCTGCGGTGGCGATGGTCAGCGCCGGCAATCTCGTCATGACCGGTGCGGCTGCACCTGGGCTTGGCTGGAAATATGACTACGTGGTTGGCAAGTTCATAGCAGATCACGCCGACTACGACGATCTCTAATCGCTCTGGCTTGTGGTGTTGACTGATCTGTCAGCGCCAGATTCCGCCTGTATGCATCCGCTTCTTCCCAGGTTGCTGCCTGACACAAATGGATTTGAGGCCAGGAGATGCCAACCACACTGATCTCCATCGTTGCCGGTATCCTGTTACTGGGCGTGCTGGCGAGCATGGCCGTACCCAGCACTGACGCTGTGCAATCCCAACGTGTTGAAGAAACCGCTCGTCAGCTGAAGAGCCTGCTGCAACTCGCACAATCCAGAAGTGTCGCCACCGGGATAACCCATGGTGTGCGGTACGATCCCGCTATCACCACCTTCGAACTGATCAGCGGCAACCTGACTGCGACACCGGCGGTCGTGCTTGGCCTGGTCAATGATCCGATCAGCAAACAGCCGGCGAGAGTCGTCATTCCAGCAGGGGTTTCGTCGCCAACCGGAACACCCTTCTTTTTCACTGTGATCGGCGGCGCGTTCGAGGTCTACTTTGATCGCTGGGGGACACCGATCAATCGAGGCCTGTCGATCGTTCAACTCACCACTACATCCGTCCGCTTCGACTACGCAGTGCACAGTACCACCGTCGTACTGGCACCGTTGACCGGCAGGGTAGTCATCAATTGAACGCCTCGCTCGGCCGTCCCAGTGGATTTGCCTTTCTCGAAGTGTTGGTGGCGGCGGTCATTCTGGCGGTTGCGCTGGTCCCGGCGAGCAGTGCATTACGCGCCGCCAGCGAACATGGCCGGCAATCCCGCGACCGTCTGTCGATCGAATACCTCGCGCGGGCGAAGCTGGAAACCGCACTGGCTGCGTCCTGGATAACCCTGAATGACGAAGCCGTCATAACGGGTGGAACTACCGCATCCACGCTCTGGTCCGATCCAGTGAGCGAGCCGAACCGGCGACTGGTGTACGTCTCACCACATGACATCGACAACGCCGATGGCGACAACAATGCATTGACTGGTGTCGAAGCAGCCCTCTTGCGGGTGCGTGTTGAAGTGAGCGGCGCCAATATCCTGTACGAAACGTTGGTCGCAAAGTCGTGAAACATCTTGTTGCTCATGGCTTTTCATTGATTGAACTCACCGCTGCGCTGGTGATTGGCAGCTTGTTGCTGGGCGGTACCTACCGCCTGGTGGTGCAGACTTCGGCGATGCGCGCTGATTCGGACCAAACCAATGAGAAGGTGCTTGAAATCAGGTTTGCCATGGATCGCATGGTACGTACCACGCAGTCGAGCAACCGCATCCTGCTGCCCCTCGATCCAGCGATCCGGAGCGTCTTTGCAGTCACGCTGCCCGCCAGCGTCGATCGGGACGGGAATGGCGTTGCCGACGCCGACAACGATGGCGACGGTATGGTGGACGAAGACCCGGGCAGTGACGTTACCAATGACGGACAACCAGGGATAATCCTCGTCGACGATGATGGCGATGGTTTGATCGATGAGGGCCTTGGGGCCGCTGCCGATGATGATGAGAGTGGTCTGTCGAACGAAGACGGATTCGACAATACGGATAGCGACGGCGACGGACGGATCGATGAAGATTACGGCAGTCTGCTCGCGGTCAACGACGACGCCGATGGCAGTACCGATGAAGACTGGCTTGATCCGGTTGTTTATCTGCTGAGTGGCACCGACCTCACCGAACGGATGCCGGTGCCCTGGGACGTGGATGCCAACAACGTGCTGAACGGCAAGGACTATGTCACCAACACGGTGCTTGAAGGGGTCACCCTGTTCGAAGCACGCCGGCAGAACGTTGGCGTGGGTCAGACACTGCTGCACCTGAAAGTTTCTGCGGCGGATGTCAGCAACAACATCCATACGCTGGAAACCACGGTGCGAGTGGGCGGTAGCCTATGAGAGGTTTTGCCATTCTCCCGGTCGTGCTGGGCATGATCATACTTTCTCTCGCCGTGCTGGCGCTCAGCCGGCAAGGCGGCTCGTTGTCCAATGCTGCGCGGGATGTGGAAGAACAGACACAACTGGACAATCTGCTCGAAGCGGCCCGTGTACATGCCAATTGGGAACTGGATCGTCGGGAATGTGGTGGTTACCTGCCGGTGAATGCGGCTTTGAGCGGGAACAGCTATGGCGCGGTCTTCGCTACCAATTATGGTTCGCCGGTGGATCTGACCCTGAGCGCGACCCTCCCGGGTGGCACGACACAAACACGTCAGCTCACCCAGTACTCGGCTTTTGATGTAGCGACCACCGTGCAGATTATCGCGACCAAAGCCGCCCGCATTGACGAAGATAAGCCCACCTCCAACTTCGGGGGTGATGACAAGCTCAAGGTGGGCGACACCTCGAACAAGAAAAATCGAAGCCTGATCCAGATCGATCTCTCCTCGCTGCCAACCGGGGTAAGGATCACCCAGGGCTTGCTCAGGCTGAATGTCGAAAACGTCGGGCAGAGCGGCAGCGCGCTTCAGGTGCTACGGGTCATCGAGCCCTGGGAAGAGGACCAGGTCACCTGGAACAAACGTGACCAGCCGTTGCTGGTTCCGGTTCCCTGGCGCAACGCCGGGAGCACGACTGCACCAGAGGTATACGGAAATGCGACCATCAACACCGTGGGAGTGCTTGTTGTCGACATCACCGAATTGGTGAAACTCTGGTACGAAGTCCGGGTGCCCAATGACGGATTGCTCCTGCATATCCCTGCAGCGGTGACGAAGCCGGAGTCAAAGTTTTCTTCGGACGACGACAGCGACGGCAACATCAGCCTGGATGTTTCCTATCGATGTCAGTGTGGAGCGGCTTGCAGCGTCAGCACTTACGTATCCTGCGATTCCAATTTTCGGGCCAATACCCAGACCGCGCAGCACAGTCCAGGCCTCGCTTCCATCACCGGGGCGGCTGCGGTGCCTCCCAGTATCACCGTGGCGGGCATCACCTTTGGCGTCGATGGTGGCCGTATTCTGGCCGAAGGGACCACTTTGCGCGGGTACTCCACAACGGGTGTATTGCTGGGCAGCTGCGACACCGGTCGCATCTTCTCCGGTTTGACCTATGTTTCTGCAGGCGCTGATCGAGGCCGGTTGGCAGGTATCAAAGCCCAGGCCACACCGCAGCTGGTATACGTGGGTGCGACCTGCGCCGTGCAACGCATTCAGAACATCACGGCGCCGACCCTCAGCAATCCTGTTGGCGTCACCTACCTGCGTCTGGCGCTTGGTTCAGCGCGTGAGCATCAACTGGCCATGGTCAATGCCGCTGGTCTGATCGAGTTTGTGGATTCGAACGGTGTTGTGAAGGGCACGGTGACACCGGATTATGCGCCAACGACAGTGAGCGACATCACGCATGTCTACAACCAGGATCGTCTGCTGCTGCTGGACCGGGGGGCTGCGGAAGTCATCACCACATCACTCACCGGTGCTGTCGAGGAACGATACGATTACAGCCGCTTCAACCTGGCAGACCCGGCGGGGCTCACCATCGATATGAACAGCTGTGCCCACGTCCTGGCCAGCCAGTCGTCCAACAAGGTGGTCAACCTGACCCGGATACCGTTGACACTCGAACCGCTGGCGCACTGGAAACTGGATGAAACCAGTGGCGCGGTAGCTAAGGACAGCATTGGTCCCCATGATGCGAGCGTCGTGGGCACGCCGGTCTGGCAACCTGCGGCTGGAGCACTGCAAGGCGCACTGTTACTGGATTCGGCCGGCGATGGTTTGCAGGTCGTGGATTCCGGCGCTTTGAATCTGAGCGAGGCACTCACACTCACCGGCTGGATCAAACCCGACTCGAATACGGGTGATGATCCGATCGTTTCGCGCAAACCCGATGCGGCTACCCATCAATACTGGCTGGGCGCGGTCAACGGTGTACCGGTCTTCCGGTTCAACGACGACAACGAGCAACAGTTGGCGGGTGTGGCGACGCTCTCGACCGGCGACTGGCATCATCTGGCAGCGACATTTGACATGACCAGCCTGCGTGCAAGGTTGTACGTGGATGGTGGGGAAGTCGCGAGCTTGCCACTGTTGAAGACGCTGAAAGCAAGCCTGGCACCGGTGCGGGTTGGTGATGACGGTGTCGGCCGTGTCGAAGGCCGGGTCGACGATGTACGGATTTTCTCCGGCGCGCTCACCGCAACGGACATCAGCCTGTTATTCGGAGAATCACCGAATGGTGGTACGGGTGGTGGTGGCACGCCACCGCCGCCAGCCTGCAACACCCAGAGCCTTGCCGACAATTTTGATTCCGTCAGCTTCGCGCTGTCGACCGGAACCCTCAACTGGCCGGATCCCTGGCTCGAAGTGGGAGAAAGCGACGGCGCCAATGCCGGTGACATTCGAGTACAGACGGCGCCCCGGACACTGCAGCTGCAGGACAATGACAATGGGGGAGAGGGCGTGCGACGACTTGTGGACTTGAGCCAGTTCACATCGGCCACGCTGACCTTCGACTATGCTCGATTTGCCATGGATACCGGCGATTACATCACAGTGGATATTGGTGACGGCACAACCTGGACGGAACTTGGGCGCATTATTGGCCCGGGCGACGACAGCACGAGCAGCCTGCTGTCACAAAGTTACAGCCTCAACGCGCATCTGCTGGCTAATCGTTACCTGCGCTTCCTGACCTATTCCGGGATGGGAAATACGGAAGGGGCCTACATCGACAATGTCGTGATCGAAGGCTGCGCGCTGTGATCCGTCTGCCGTTTGCTGGCCCACGGCAGAAAGCCAACATGATTGGCGCCATCGGCGTCGAATTTTCCCTCGAATATCTGCACATGGTGCAGCTTGCGCATGGCCCGGCGGGTGTACGGTTGCACGGCCAATCCTCGGAGCTGTTGAAAAAACCTTTTGAAGAACTGCTGGAAGATGCTGCGGCATTTCGCAAGCTGGTCAGACAAACCTATGAACGCGGACGGTTTCACGGCTCTCGTTGTGTAGTGGCCATGCCTTCTTCGCTGACGCAGGTCATGAGCATCAACTACCAGGTGAATCCAGGCCAGAGCGAAGGCGCCGCCATTGGACAGTTGCTGAAGGACCGGATTGGCGATGAACTGGCGGACTTCGTCGTCGACTTTTTGCCGATTCACCCGGACAGTGCTAACCGTGATCGCGCGTCGCTGATTGCGATGTGTCGCAAGGATACGGTGCTGCGCTATCTCGAGCTGCTGCGGCAAAGTCGCCTGACACCGGAATGCATGGAGATCGGCCCGGTGGCCATCAAACGACTGGTGGATTCCCTGCAGGGTCCCGGTGCCGCCAATGCCGCACTGGTGGTCAACTGTGGCCGCGCCCGGTCCTTTCTCACGCTGATCTCACGCCGTCGAATTCTCTCGGATGACGTGATCGAGTTTGGTGAAGACACGTTGATCGAGCAGGTCTGCAAGGCGCTGGATGTCGATGCACCGCTGGCCGTGAGCCTGCTGCAGGACGCCGACCTCGGTGCGGCACGTCCTGATCCGCAGACACGAACCATGCTGGAAATCATCCGTCCGGAACTCAACAAGCTGGTGCGTGAGCTTGAACGCGGGCTGGTTTATGCAACCAGTGAGAGCCATGGGACTGATGAGACGAAGGTTTATCTTATCGGCAGCCTCGCCCGGTGGACGGGTGCCGACAAGCTGCTGACGGATCTGCTTCGTCATGAGGTACAGACGATTCCCGATCCGCTCCAGCCGTTCCTGCGTCTGGGTGTGGATCAACCGGGAGACAGCGGTCGTCCGGAGCTCGCGATCGCCGCAGGCCTTGCGCTGCGGGACTTCCACCATGTCTGAATTCAATCTGATTCCTGAGGAATACCATCGGGCAGTGAGACAGCGTCGTCTGCTGTTGATCGGTATCAGCGTTGCCGTCGCGGCCGTGGTGTTGTGTGTCGGCAGCATCGGTACGGCGTACTACCTGCTGGACCAGCGTGAAGCCGAACTGATTGTGCTGCGGCAACACAAGGCGCTCTCCGTGCAGCAACAGGACCGTCTGACGTATCTGCAGGAGCAGAAGCAGACACTAGAATCGGACCTGCGGTTGCTGTCGAGCCTGCAAAGTCCGGTTTCGATGGCAGATGTTGTGATGGCCGTTGAAAACGCGGCCAGTCCAGCCGGCGTCCATTTTCAGAGTTGGGCGTTTCGTCGTGCTGGCATTCGCACTGCGGATGATCCGGAAGTGCGGCCTCCCAGCTATTACGCGCTGTCCGAAGAGAAAAGTTTTCCGGCCAGTTGGGAGAGCCTCACTCACGTGACCATCTTTGGCGAAGCCAGGGACCACGCGGCACTGTCCACCTTTGTGCAGGGTCTGTTCGAGCAGCAGGATATCGAAGATGTTCGTATTCAGCGTTCGGCGAGAAATGAACGCGGTGTCGAGTTTCAGTTGGCCGTGGTCATGGCGACGCAGGTCGGTGACACGTGATTTCGATCCGCTTGAGCAGTCTTGCACCGAAGGAAATCCGGCTGATCGCCATCTGTTCGTCGTTTCTCGTGCTGAGTGCTCTGGCGGCCTTTGTGGGTAAACCGCTGTATGGCGCCTTTGTCGAGACCGGAACGGAACTCGAAGGGCTGCGAGCACTTGAACATGCCCCTTCCGAGGCAGGACTGGAACCGATCGAGCAGGAAGTTGAACGCCTGCTGACGATTCTCCAGGGTGATCTCAAGGATCTGCCTGACCGACAACTTGAATCACACATGGTGACGGCGTTCCAGAGTGCGTCGTGGCAGCACGATGTGAACCTGGTCACGATTGAACCCGTCGCAGTACCGGTAGAGTTACCGTACAGGGAACTGACCTTCAGGCTCGAACTGGAGGGTAGCTACGCGGGCCTCGACAGCTGGGTACAGACCGTCTCCACGCAGTTGGGATACGTGGTGTTCAACGAGTATGTGCTGAAGGTCAAGATACCAGGCAGGGAGCCGGTCTTGAGTGCACGTGTTGAACTTTCAGCCTATCGCATGAGGGAACAGGCCGCGAACTGACAAGCGGTCACATGGAAAGGACGCAGGATGAGTGCTCTGAAATGGATGTCGATGGGCTTGTTGCTCAGTCTGCCTTTATTGCTGGCGGCGCAGGCTCGTTATAACCCGTTTGCCGGCAATCCGCCGACGCCTGCAGGCTCACCCTCCGCTTCGTCTTCTGCATCCTCTGGTCGAGCTGTGGTCACCCACATGCGCCTGAAGGCGGTATTGCCAATGGGAAACCCACCCATGGCCAATATCGATGGTGAAGTGGTTGCCGTGGGCGACAAGGTCAATGGTTACACCTTGCGGTCGGTTGGCGAACAGGGTGTCACGCTGGAGTCAGGCGGACGTCGATTCCAGCTTTATTTCAAGTCAGAGCGGGAAGAAAAGGCAGCGGCCGAGAAGCTGGCGGCGAGTGCTGTGCCGGGAGCCGCATCATGAGGCGCTGGCTGTTGGGGACTGCACTGTTGTTGTTCTGCGTGTCGGGTCGGGCAGAAAACGTCACGATCAGTGTGCGGAATGCGGGAATCGGCGAAGTCATCGACATGATCTCGCGACAGCAACGGGTGAATGTTCTGGTGCCCGCCAAACTCACCGGCGAGATCTCGCTGAATCTCTACGATGTGCCGGTGGAGAAAGCGCTGGCTGCGGTCGCCAATGCCGGCGGGTTTGCGCTGGAAAAGCGCGGTGACAACTATTTCATCGTCGCCCATGATGAAGTCGGAAGGTATGCCGGTGGCAATGTAACGGAGCTGCGCTGGTTCGAACTCAACTACACCGATGGCGAAAAGGTCAAAGAGATGGTGGAGAGCTACCTGTCACGTTATGGCAAGGTCAGTTTCATCGCCAATCGAAACCTGCTGGTCGTGGAGGACCGTCCGGAGTTCCTGCGACGCGTGGAGTCATTGCTCGCCGTCATCGACAAACGACCGCGCCAGGTGATGATCGAAGCGAAGATACTGGAAGTCACCCTCAACGATGACGAGAACTTCGGCATTGACTGGTCTGATCTGTTTTCGGGGCAGGATGGTGAGGGCGAATACGGCACGCAGGGATTTTCCGCCGGGCCGAACGCGGCTGGATTTTTCTTCAACATGGTGACCCCCAACGTTTCGGTTGCGCTGAACGCACTGCGCGACGAAGGTCGTCTGCGCACATTGTCGACCCCCAAGCTGGTGGCACTGGAAAACCGGGAAGCCAGTGTGGTCATTGGTGACCGACGTGGGTATCAGGTAACGACCACCATCAATCAGGTGACCACCGAGAGCATCGAGTTTCTGGAGTCCGGTGTCATTCTGCGGGTGAATGTGCAGATCGATGAAGATGAGCGCATTCTCATGAGTGTCCACCCGGAGGTCAGTAACGGTACCGTGGACGCCAATGGCATTCCGTCGCAGACGACAACCGAGGTCACCACCAATCTGCTGATCCCGTCCGGTGAGACGGTGTTCATTGGCGGGTTGATCAAGAAGAGCGAGGTGGACCGGCGGCGGAGTGTGCCAGGGCTGAATCGTATTCCCGTGGTGCGGCGCCTGTTTTCCGGTACTGAAAACAGCCAGATCACGACGGAGACGGTCGTGCTGATCACGCCTGTTCTGGCTGAGGATACCCGGCAGTCCTGGAATCAGGCTCCAATCAGGCGAGTAGAAGATTCACCCATACCCAGCCCTGATTATCGCGTGTGGCACCCACTGACCCTCCGGGATGACAAACCGTCGGGCACGCGCCTGGTTGAAAACGAACTGCCGGCTGTGTTGCCATTGGCCGATAAAGTCCTGGAGAAGGACGTCCTGCCCGAACCGGTAACCGCGGATCTGGCTGACCCGGCACCGGTCACCGCCGAAGCAGAGGCCATCGAAGGTGTCGAGGAAACCCCGGACGCTGTCGACTCTTCTACTGCGACTGCGACTGCGACTGCGACGGCTGATCCTGTAATCGATGAACGAGATGCTGACGTCACGGAGGCTGTCCCGGAAGTGGTTGAGAAAAAAGTTGATCGTGAAGCTGATCAAAAATTTGAGCAGGAGGCTGAGCGAGAGTCTGAGCAAGAGTCTGAGCAGGAAGCTGGGCAGGAAGACGAGCACGAAGCCGAGCAGGTAGCTGAGAAAATACCTGGGAGAGACGGGGTAGAGGACGTGGTCAGGAAGCGGCCGGCGCAGACCGAGGTCAAACCTGAACTGCAGTCGAAATTCGTCCCGGAGCCGAAACCTGCGCCCCAACCGGCCCAGACCGGTAAAACGACCCCCGATAGCCCGGTTGAAGTTGCGGGTGTCACCACCGGTGTGCGCTGGCTGAATTGATTGCGCCTGATCAGCGACAACACAAGTCGCCGCTGGTCATAATGCTCCCGAATTCCAGTTGAGCTGTGATGAGCGCCAAAGAGGAAGGCAGGGAGGAAGGCAGGGAGGAAGGCAGGCTTGATCCTGCAGTTGCCCTCGAACGCAGCGAGAAGTGGATCATCCGCAATGGCATCGGTATCCAGATCATGGAGACCATGGCGGTTGGTGCGTTTCTGACCGCGCTGGCGGTTCAATTGGGCGCCTCCAATCTCACCATCGGTGCACTGGCTGCGATTCCGCACCTTTCCCAATTGGCGCAAATCCCCGCGGTGTATGCCGTTGACCGGCTGGGGAATCGCAAACGCGTTTACCAATGGAGCGGCTGGGTCGCTCGGCCGATGTTCCTGATCATTGCCTTTGCAGCATGGTGGCTGGCTGACGAAGTTGCACTCGCGGTCATCCTGGTGGCCTTTGCGATCCGGTATATCGCCGGTGCCTTCCTGCAGTGTTCCTGGAGTTCCTGGATGCGGGACCTCGTGCCGGATTCGGAGATGGGTCGTTTGTTTGGCAAGCGACAACAGCGAATGCTCGGCATTGGTATCGGATTGAGTCTGGTGGCCGCCGCGTTTGTCGACCTGTGGCGAATCTACGTGCCGCAGCCGGTGACGATTGCCTACGGGATTGTCTACACCCTCGCGTTTTTTGGCGGTGCCTACGCCGTGATCTGTGCACGACACATTCATGAGCCGAAGATGCAGCCGGTTGGGCATGAGGGTTTGTACACCCGCCTGCGCGAGCCGTTCACCCACGACAACTATCGTCGACTGATCCGCTTTCTGGCCAGCTGGAACTTTGCCATCAACCTGGCGGCGCCGTTTTTCACCGTGCACATGCTCAAACAACTGCAGATGGATCTGTTCTGGGTGATTGGCCTTGCCACGCTGAGCCAGATTGCGGCCTACCTGACCGTCGTCAGCTGGGGTCAGATCGCCGATCGATTCAGCAACAAGGCAGTACTGCGGGTTTGTGGTACCGCCTTTGTGATCGCCATTTTTGCCTGGACGTTTACCACGTTTCCGGATGTGCACGCAGGTACGGTGCCACTGCTGATCGTCATTCATATCGTTGCCGGGATTGCGACTGCCGGAGTCAATCTGGCCGCTGGCAACATTGCGCTGAAGCTGGCGCCGACCGGTAATGCCACGGCCTATCTGGCTTCCAGCTCCATGGTCAATGCCATGGCCGGAGGTGTTGCGGCGTTGTGTGGGGGTGCGTTTGCCGATCTGTTCGCCACCTGGGAATTGTCGCTGACGCTCAACTGGCATGACTCCAACAAGAGTCTCGCAGTTGAAGCCTTGTCCTTCTCGCACTGGGACTTTTTCTTTTTCCTGGCCACGGTGATTGGGCTGTATGCCCTGCACCGACTGAGCCTCGTCAATGAAGAAGGCGACGTGAAAAACAGCGTGGTGCTTGGCATGCTGATGCGATCGGCGCGACAGAGTCTGCGTAACCTCAGTTCAATCGCCGGCCTGCGCGCCGCGTCCAGTTTTGATCTCGACGACTTGAACGACACATCGGAGCGCCAACCCAAGGACTGATCCGCGCGGTTGATCAGTCGTTGCGGCCGGGGATTCGTGCCGCTGCATCCTTGCCGGCGAGCCAGCCAAAAGTCAGCGCGGGACCCAATGTGCCACCGGCGCCTCCGTAAACCATGCCGGTACTGCCGGCCATGGCATTACCCACTGCGTAGAGACCCGGAATGGTCTGACCACGCACGTCCAGCACTCGCCCGTTCACATCGGTCTTCGGACCACCCTTGGTACCGAGTGCACCCGCCACCAGGGGCAGCGCATGAAAAGGTGCTGTCAGGACCGGGCCGAGTGTGGCCGCGGCACCTGTTTGTGTGCGATCCCCATTCCAGGTGTCGTAACGACTCACCCCGCGCTGGAAGTCCGGATCCACACCCTGCAGGGCGTGGAGGTTGAAACGCTGCACGGTCGCTGACAAGGTCCCGGACGGAACGTTGATAGCCGCAGCCAGTGCTTCCAGGGTGTCGGCCGAACGAAACAGGGCGTCCGGCTTTTTGGTGTTGGGACCAAAACCGGCGATGGGATATCGACACAGGAAATCGTTGTCGAAGATCAGCCAGGCAGGATTGTTCTCGAACGCAAAATGCGTGGGGTCGAAGGTGTGAAAGGCTCGGCCGATGTCGTTGTAGTTGGCGGCTTCGTTGGCAAACCGGCGACCCTTCATGTTGACGATGAGCGATCCGGGCAGCGTCCGCTCCGACAGGCAGAGTCGGAACAGCGGTTTGCCATCGACTGAATCGTCGGGGATCGGTATGGTCGGCATCCACCAGGCTTCGCTCATGTTGCCGAGCGCTGCACCCAGGGCCATCGCCATGAGCAAACCGTCGCCTTCGTTGGTGGGCGGTGACGCCGGACCGTCCAGCGGGCCACGCAGGAACGCGCTGACCAGTTGCCGATTCCACTCGAACCCACCGGTAGCGAGAATCACGCCGCGGTGAGCGCGGATGCGCAGTTCCCGGGTTTCCTGGTCTGCAAGCACACCGATGACGTCGTGTCCTTCACGAATCAACTCACGGGCCCGAATGCCGGTTCGGATGTCGACAGCCTTGTTCAGACATCCCAGCAGCAGGCTGCCAACCAGTGCCTGACCCATGCCTCGCTGGTCCTGGGCAGTTCGTTGTGCAAGCAGATTGGCATCAACATCCGACAGTCCCATGGACTCATTCAGAGTCAGCGGAATGACCGGCGCCTGGGGGTGCAGGTCCGTACCCCGGTTCAGGATTCGGTGCTGCCACTCACCGAGTTGCTGGAAGGAGAACAGATCCGGATCAAGGGATCGTCCACCGTCGGGTTTGCCACCAGGATTTTCCGGATGGTAGTCGGGGTACCCCTGCGCAACGTGAAAATGGACGGGTGTTTGCGCCTCCAGGTATTCGATCATCTTCGGCGCCTGATCAATGAACGCTGTCGCCATGGCCATGTCCATGACACCAAGAGACAGGGATTCAAGGTAGGCAAGGGCATCTGCGCGGGAGTCGTGCAAGCCGGGTTGCCGCATATGCGGGTTGTTGGGAACCCAGACGATGCCACCGGACATGGCTGTCGTACCCCCGATCATCGGGGACTTTTCCAGCACGATCGTGCGGGCTCCATTATCGCTGGCCGTCAGTGCCGCGATCAGTCCGGAGCCACCTGAGCCGAGAATGACAACATCCGCTTCCAGATCCCAGATGGCAGTTGACATGGGTTAGTCACTCTCGAGTTGGCGAAGTCTTGAGTATGGAGCGAGGACCAGAGGATGAGCGGATCTCGCGACGGCCACATCTTTGCCCGTGTATTCGAAGCGGTCAAGCACATGCCGCATGGATTCCAGACGCGCACGCATCTGATCTTCGGCCTTGACGATGATCCAGGGTGCCTCCGGAGTATCGGTCTTGTCGAAGTTGGCTTCCTTGGCCAGGGTGTAGTCGTCCCACCGCTCCTGGGCGATACGATCGATCGGTGACAGTTTCCACTGCTTGAGCGGATTGACGGCGCGTTCACGCATGCGGTTGGCCTGCTCTTCGCGGCTGACCGAGAGATAGAACTTGACGATTTGGATACCACTGCGAACCAGCATCTGTTCAACGAGCGGGGCTTCGCGCACAAATTCGTCGTACTCCTCCTGGGTACAGAAACCCATGACCCGTTCAACACCGGCACGGTTATACCAGGAGCGATCGAAGAAGACGATTTCACCGGAGGTGGGCAAATGGTCGATATAACGCTGGAAATACCACTGACCCTGTTCGGCAATGGTCGGTTTGTCGAGCGCCACCACACGTGCCCCGCGCGGATTCAGGTACTCCATGAATCGTTTGATCGTGCTGCCTTTGCCCGCTGCATCCCGGCCTTCAAAGATGACGACTATCTTCTGCCCGTTGTCCTTCACCCAGTTCTGCATCTTCACCAGTTCGATCTGCAGCAACCGCTTTTCCAGGTAGTAGTGCTTGATCGAAAGCCGTTCTGCAAACGGATAGACGCTGTCGCGAAAATACCGCCGTATGAGTTCATGGGTGATCGGCTCGTTATCGGCGTGAGGCTGGGAATTGAAGAGCGGACTGGTGTCTTCATCAACTTCCAGCGAGTCGATCAGGTAGTCGGTCCATTCCCGGTTCTGCATCGTTTTTACTGCTCCATCCATAATGTTGGCCATAGTCTTGGACATCGTGTTGGTCATCCCGCTTTGCGGAGCAGGAACTTGATCGAATCACCCTTGTGCGTAAACCGGGTCGCCAGTGACAGCAGACCTTTGCATAGCTGCAGCCAGGCTGGCGCCTGGTACGCAAGGCCGGGCTTGTGATCGCTGAGCCGGACACCGGTGGTCCACACTCGTTCGACAAGAAAGCCGGTTCGTCTGGCAAGTTCCCGCACGTTGTCCGGTGTGTAAAGCTGAACATGGTGCAACGGTTCCAGATAGCGCCAGTGATGACCGAGAAAGCGCCGGGTATAACTGTCCCAGTTCACTGTGTCGGCAAAAAAGGCGCCACCGGGCCGCAGGATCCGCCTGGCTTCCAGAACGGTTTGCAGCGGATGCTCAACATGTTCAAGCACAGCGTTTGAATAGACGACATCGAAGTGATCTGCGGGCAGTGCGGCTTGCTCCAGTGTGCCGGTGATCGCGTTCAGTCCTTGCTGCTCACGTGCGTACGCGGTTGCGGCGCGGGAAATATCGACACCGGTGACGTCCCAGCCAAGTTTTTTGGCAGCCACCAGTGTGGCACCTGCATTGCACCCCAGTTCGAGAAAGGTATTGCGCTGGCGGTATTTGTCGAGTGGTTTGAGCGTACGCATGTTGGTGGCGAGTCTGGCATCGATCTTGGCCGCATAACGTGAGATGGCAGCGGCGTAAGCGGCTTCATTCACGTCTTCGTATTGGGCGGCCATGGGCGAGGTGAAGATCGCACCACACTGGCGGCATTCGCGATAGCCGGTCTCGCCCTCGGCCATGATCAGCCGGTGGTCGTTGGCGGTACAGATGGTGCAAGGTCGTTCGATGAGCGTGGTCATGCGGCAATCATAACGAGGCTGTCGACCGATTTCGCTCCCATCTGGAGGGTGGTGGACATTAGGTAGGAGCGGTCTCTGACCGCAATTTTGGAGGCAGGCAGAGGTGATTTGGAGGCGAGGGGTTCGCGATCAGGAGATCGCTCCCGCGCGGACTGGGCATCGCCACACACTGTGGAAGCGGTCTCTGACCGCGAATGACATGCGGGGCCAATCAGGTTCGTGATCAGGAGAACGCTCCTGCGCCTTGTCGTACCTCGCATAGAATGTGAGGTGCTTACAGGGCTGGATGGCCATAGAGAGGCGTTGTTGATGATCGGGAAACTACTGCTGTGGTACGCAAGGTCCGGCTGGGGCAGGGGGCTGCGCAGGTCTGCATTTCGCAAATTCTGTCGTGCGCGGCGAGGTGAAGTTCACGTTACGCAGACCATCGACGGCGTCACGATGGAGACGGTGCTCGGCGATTCCGTGGACAATGCCATCTTTGTGCACGGCGAGTTCGAGCCGACCTCGACGAACCTCTTTCGCCGACTGGTGCCACACGTGCACGGGCTTGTCGACGTGGGATGCAACATCGGCTATTTCACCTGCCTCTTCGGGCGGTTGCGTCCTGATCTTCCATGCCTTGCGATTGATGCCAATCCGCACATGATCGAGCGCTCTCAGCGCAATCTCGACCTGAACGATTTTCACAACACGATCTTGCTGGCCAGGGGGCTTGCCTCTGAAGCGGGGAGAATGACCCTGCATGTTCCACGTGATCGCCACAGCCTTGCATCGTTTGCCTATCAACCGGGCAGCGAAAAAGCTGCGGCGATCGATGCGATTGACGTCGAGGTCACCACGCTGTCCCAGGTGTTGGAGGAATTCAGGCTGCCGCACGGTCTGTTCGTGAAAATCGATACGGAAGGTTTTGAGCATGCCGTGCTCAGTGGTCTCGTGATCAAAGATGTCGAAGGGGTGGATGCGCTGCTGATCGAGGCCAATTACCGCAATCTGGCCCGCGCGGGTATCGATCTGAACCGGTTACTGAGTTTCGATTGGCTGGCAGAATTTCGCTGGTTCGAAGTGGATGATCCGCATGGACGTTTTGAAGCGGTCACGCCGGAACACGTCCAGGCCCGGCGGGAGATCAACACCAATCTGCTGTTCTTGCGCGAGGCGCTCGCCGAGAAAGCGGGGCTCTGAGACCGCTCTCACCGCCGCAGATAGATCGCGTTACCCCACATGAGCATGCCCTGATCGTTGTACTTTGGTTTGTAGATGTCGTGCAGCACAAAGTTGCGTTCACGCAACAGCACATCGAGATCGGCAAACACAGCGCCACCTTCATACAGCGAGTTGAACATGATCTCGGTGTAGACCAGCTTGACGGAAGTGGTCAGCAGCCTGGTCGCACCGCGCAGTGCGGCCAGCTCACCACCCTGGATATCCAGCTTGATGAGGTGGATGGGGACCTTCGGTATGGTCAGCGCCCACTGATCCAGTGTCACCAGCGGGACTTCGCGACGAGCAACGATGGTGGCTTCTTCGCGGTACGACGCCGTGAGTGTGGCATTGGGCGCAAGCAGGGAGGTGGTGCCTGGACTTGCCGTGATGTTGAGGGTGGCCGTACCGTCGTGATCACCCACCGCCAGAAACTGGGGATGCAGGCGCGGATCCCTCTGGCTGGCTTCGGCAAGAATGCGCTCATACGCGGGATTGGGCTCGAACAGATAGGCCTCTGCTTTCGGAAACTGACGCAGCAGGCGACGGGCAACCCGGCCATGACTGGCACCGATATCCAGCAGTCCCTCAACACCACCGCCGCCCAGCAACCGCCCCATGGCGGGATAGGGATCATCCAGCGTCAGCAGATTGTGCCGGGTACCCAACAGCCGCCGCGCAATGAATCGCTTGATTGGCCCCATGGTTCACTCCCGACCGGTGAGGGCGGCCAGCAGTGCTGGCCCCGTGTTCGCAAGATTGTGATGGCGGACCACGTGTTCGCGACCAGCGACGCCGAGGCGCTGGCGCAGTCCGGCGTCGTCAACCAGTTGTATCAGTGCGCTCTGCCACCCGCCATGCAACGCGACATCCAGACCCACTTCTGGGATGACAATCTCGGCGCTGGCGCCGCGGACGTTGCCAACAACCGGCGCACCGCATGCCAGATACTGAATGGCCTTGATGGGCGATTTGCCACGCGCAAATTCATTGTCCGGCAGTGGCAACAGGCCGATGTCGAGGCTCTGGATGAACGCAGGTTCCGTACCGGGTTTGAAGCTCACGTGCTGAAAGGGCAGGGCAAGGTCCGGTCGCTCACCCGAGTAAACAGCGTACTCGACCTGTGGACGCGCACGCTGCACCGCAATCAGTTCATCCTGGATGGTCTGCAGAAAGCGCAGATTGCCGGGTCGGCCAGCCCAGCCAATCCGGATCTTGTCACTCGCGGGTCGAACCACCGGCGCCCAGAGGTTGACATCAACTGCCATCGGTATCACGCGGACACGGTCGGTAATGCGCCTTGCATGCGCCGCCAGATACTCGCTGGATGTGGTCACGAGATCGGCGTGGGCATACCACCAGTCGAGCCGGTTGCGAACACGACTGCCGACCAGTCGACCATACGGCTTGCGGGGGCGTGTGTAGATGGCGTCGTCAAAGTCGAACACGATGCGTGGACTGGCTCGTCGCAGGCGCCACGACAGCAGCCAGTTGAGCCGGCATTTCTGGTTGAACAGCACGTCATGACGATGTGCCTCACGCACGGAAATGTGCTGTCGGTTGACGTAGTCGATGGCAAGGCCATTGGCCTCGAGGAATGGCTGATAGTTGACGACCCGAAAACGTGTGCTGCCCTTGTCGAGATCGCGGCTGTGCATGACGAGAATTTTCACGGCAGGGATGTTCGCAACGATTGACGGGCGACGCCAGAGGTCTTTGTTATGATGGCGGTAACCGATCGATTCAGAAGCCGAATTATCTGTGCCACCCCTGCGTCTGGTGTTCAGCCTCTACAAGTACTTTCCGCATGGTGGCATGCAGCGTGCGTTCATCCGGATTGCTGGCCACTGCCTGGATGCAGGTGCCCGCGTGCGTGTGTATGCGCTGGAATGGAAAGGCGAGGTTCCGCAGGGCATTGATCTTCGCCTGATCCGTGCCTCGGCCGTCTTCAACCACACGCGTTATGAACGTTTCCAGACCGCTCAGCGCCGATTGCTGCGCGCCAATCCGCCGGATTGCGTGGTGGGCTTCAACAAGATGCCAGGTCTCGACGTGTATTATGCGGCGGATACCTGTTACCTCGAGAAGGCACTGACCGCACGGACGCTTCTGTATCGGCAGACGCCGAGGTTTCGCCACTTTGCCCACAGTGAGCGCGCGGTGTTTTCACCCGAGGCTTGCGTACAAATCCTCATGAGTTCCCCCACCCAGCACGCGATCTATCGTCGCCACTACGGAACACCAGAGGCGCGTTTCCACGCGTTGCCTCCTGGCATCGCACGGGATCGCATGGCAGGGCCTGATGCGCAGGCACGACGGGCCCGTGGCCGAGAGGCGCTGGGGATCGGACCTGAGGAACTGCTGGTGTTGCTCATCGGTTCAGGGTTCATCACCAAGGGCCTTGATCGGGCGCTCGATGCGTTGGGTTCGCTACCGGAGTTGTTGCGTGCCAGAACACAACTGGTGGCGATCGGCACTGATGAGCCGCGTCGATTTCGCGAGCACGCGCAGCGCCTGGGGCTGGGCGGGCGGTTCCGGGTGTTATCAGGACGCGACGATATCCCTGACCTGCTGCAGGCTGGCGATCTGCTGATCCATCCCGCCTACTTTGAAAATACCGGCAATGTGCTGCTTGAAGCGCTGGTCGCAGGACTGCCCGTGCTGACGACCGAAGTCTGCGGGTTTGCGCACTACATCGTCGATGCGGGAGCTGGCAAGGTCATTCCATCGCCTTATCGTCAACCCGATCTGAACGAAGGCCTGCGTGAGATGCTGACGTCGGATGCACGCAGCAGCTGGCGACAAAACGGCATCGAGTTTGGCCGGTCGGCGGACCTGTACAGCCTTCCACAGCGCGCGGCCGAGATCATTCTCAAGATTGCCAGCGACAAGCAGGCGAACGCCGTCGCATGAACGAAAAATTGTGGTTGCGGGAGGACCTGCGTCAATGGTGCGGTGATCGTGATCCTTTCCAGCTCATCCTTGACCTTGAAGGCGAAGCGGTGCGTGAAGTAGCGGAGCGGTCAACCATTCGTGCCACGCTCGGCGACAAGGTGTTTTATGTCAAACGTCACTATGGTGTTGGCTGGCTGGAGATTCTCAAGAACCTGATCACCGGCAAGACCCCCGTGCTCGATGCAGACAATGAATTCACAGCGGCCAGGCGCCTGCATGACGCTGGGCTGGGGACACTGCCGCTGGCCGGTTTTGGTGTGCGCGGCGGCAATCCCGCGCAGCGCGAGTCGTTTTTGATCTCCGACGAGCTCACGCCCATCATCAGCCTCGAACAATACTGTTTGCGCTGGCCAGAATTGCCACCACCCGCAGGGATCAAATGCGGGCTTGTCCAGCGCATTGCTGGAATCTCCAGGCGCGTGCATGGACTTGGTATCAATCACCAGGACTTCTACATCTGTCACTTCTTGCTGGACATGCGAGACGAACTGACGCCGGACAACGTGGATATCGTGCCAATCTATCTGGTCGACCTGCACCGGGCAGGTATCCACACGAAGATTCCCCTGCGGTGGCTCGTCAAGGATCTGGCAGGGCTGTACTACTCGACGTTTGACATCGGATTGACCCGGCGTGATGTGCTGCGATTTCTGCGAGTGTATTTCGATCTGCCGCTGCGCGAGGTTTTTGACCAACATGCGGCGCTGCTTGCGCGGTGCGAGCGCAGGGCGCAGAAGCTGTATGCAAAGGCGAGGAGGAAGGGGATTTTGCCGAGGCAGTTGGCTGCGGGGGTTCGCGATCAGGAGATCGCTCCCACACTGGAGTCCACTTTCACTGTCGGTAGAGTGGATAAATTGTAGGAGCGGTCTGCGGCCGCGAACGGATCAACATTCGCGATCTTAAGATCGCTCCCACTGTCGGCAGCGTGCACAAATCGTGGGAGCGGTCTCCGACCGCGAACAGGTCAGGCTCAGTCTCTAGAAGTTGTGCGACTCCATCACTTCGTACTTCCGCTTCTGGAAATACCAGCGACCACCCTCTTTCACGTAATCGTCCTCATATTTGCCGGTCACATTGCGACGCACGCCATCCTTCTGGTGCAGGAATTCCTGCTGGTACCAGGTGGCATGGGCCTTGTCGCCGGTGACGGTGACCGGGCCGGCCGAGGCAAAAAAACCGACGAAGCTGAAACCTGACATGGCGTTCTGCCACATCGGCACGAAGTTCGCCTTGCCTGTGATGCCGTCACCGGTACCTGGCAATGCCCATGTGGCATCATCGCGCCAGTTGGCAGCCCAGGCTTCGGCATCGAAGCGCATTACGGCATCATTGTAGGACTCGACCAACTCGCGAATGGCAAGGCGGTCTTCTACAGGTCCTGAACTGATCATGGTTTCCTCCCGGAACAATGGTTGGTGGGTTTTCAGGCTTGAGGGACAAGGTAGCCGGAAAGTGGTGCCTTGCACAGGGGTTGATACCGATGGTACACGCGGGTGTCGCAGGGCAGACGACAGGAATCAGGTGAGATGACGGACTATCTGGACAAACGGGTTCTCGTGACTGGCGGGCATGGCTTCATTGGCAGGCCATTGGCCATTCGGCTCGCAGCGCTGGGGGCGGAAGTGGTGGCCGTCAGCCGTACCCGCCATCCGGATTTCGACGGCGTTCGTTCAGTTGCTCTGGATCTGGCCAATCGGGTCGCCGTCGATGAACTGTTTGCCGTATTTCGGCCGGACATCGTGCTGCATCTGGCAAGCCACGTGGTCGGCGCACGAACGCCGGAGGTGGTGTTGTCGACTTATCACAGCAATCTGACCAGCACCCTACATTTGCTGATGGCCGCCAAGGCCTATGGCTGTGAGCGGGTGGTGCTGACGGGCTCCCTGGAAGAGCCCGATCCGGATACCGGATCGCCCGTTCCCAGTTCTCCGTATGCCGCGGCCAAGGCCGCCGCGTCAGCCTACGGGAGAATGTTCCACGCGTTGTTCGGCCTGTCGGTCGTGATTCTGCGTGTGTTCATGGTGTATGGGCCAGGGCAGGCCGACCTGAAAAAGCTGGTGCCGTATGTCATCACTTCCCTCGATCGGGGCGAGGTACCGACTTTCTCCAGTGGTACGCGCGAGGTGGACTGGGTGTATGTCGATGATGTTGTGCGTGCCTATGAATTGGCAGGGCTCGTGCAAGGCGCAGATGGCCAGACCATCGATGTCGGGAGCGGCACGTTTGCCAGTGTACGGGAGGTGGTGGAGATGCTGTTTTCGCTGATGAAGGCAGCAAAGCCCCCGGTATTTGACGGAGCGCAGGATCGCATGATGGAACAGGTACGACTGGCAGACGTCGAAGCGTCTGGTCGCATTCTCGGTTGGGCGCCGAAGGTTTTGTTGCCGGAAGGCCTGGCGCTTGCTGTCCGATCGTACACGGAACTGGAATAGATGGGATTCGCGATCAGGAGATCGCTCCCACAACAATCGGGAGAGGCCGCCAGTTGATGAACACGCTGCTGTCGATCAACAACTACTTTTACGCCCGTGGTGGGGCAGAAGTCGTATTTCTCGAACATAACCGGTTGTTCGAGGCGGCTGGATGGAACGTCGTGCCCTTCAGCATGCAGCATCCAAAAAACCTGGCCAGTGAGTGGGCGCCTCACTTCATTGATGAACTGGAATTTGGTGGCGCGTACAGTCCCTGGCAAAAGATCCGCATGGCCGCCAAGGCTGTGTATTCAACGGAAGCGCAGGAAAAAGTTGGCGATCTGGTGACCAGGGTAAAGCCGAAACTTGCCCACGCACACAATATCTACCACCACCTGTCACCCGCAATACTCAGAACTTTACACGACGCTTCCGTGCCGGTAGTGCTGACCTTGCACGACCTCAAGATTGCCTGTCCCGCCTATCACATGCTTTCGGCTGGAGAAGTCTGTGAGCGATGCAAGGGTGGCAAGCTGCGCAACGTGGTGGTTCATCGCTGCATGAAGGGCAGCGTTGCGCTGAGTGGACTGGTCTGGTTTGAGGCCACCCTGCATCGGGCGCTGAATACCTACCTAGATTGTGTTGACCGCTTTGTCGTGCCGTCGCAGTTTTTGATCAACAAGCTGGTGGAATGGGGATGGCCGAGGGACAGATTTATCCACATCCCGAATTTTGTCGATGCACAGAAACTGGTGCCGGACTTCCGTCCAGGTGAGTACTTTGTTTACGTTGGCAGGCTATCAAAAGAAAAAGGCCTGGATACGTTCATTCGTGCCTTGGCAAAGAGTGGCACCAAAGGGCTAGTGGTTGGCACCGGGCCCATGGAGCAGACCTTGAAGCAACTCGTCCAGCAACTGGGCGCCGAGGTGAAGTTTGCAGGTTACCAGACCGGGGATGCGCTGCACGACTGCATTCGTGGAGCGCGTGCTGCGGTGCTGCCCTCCGAGTGGTATGAAAACGCGCCACTGTCCATTCTCGAAGCACATGCCCTTGGCAAGCCTGTCATCGGGGCAAAAATTGGCGGCATTCCGGAGATGGTGCACGAAGGCATTACGGGCCACACCTTTGCCAGTCGTTCGGTCGACGAACTGGCTGCTCTGCTAAAACAATATGCCGCTACAGAAGATGCTGAAGTCACGAGGCTCGGGATGGAAGCGAACAGGATCGTGCGGTCGGAGTACTCGTCAGCGCGTTATGTCGATTCCATGCAGAATCTTTACCGGGAACTGTCAGTCTGACGCCGCCTGCCTGAGTACATTCAGCGTCTGGTGGGCTATCGGCTTCCAGTCATATCTGTCGCGAACGAATTGCCGGCGTTGTTCTCGTTCGACGTCACTGGACGGATGCGCGGCGAATTCAACCAGCTTTTCGGCAAGTGCTTCGGTATCGCCGAGATGAAAATAGTGTCTGCCTTCGAGGCCTACTTCGAGGTTGCTCGGAATGTCACTGACAATGGAACAAAGCCCGTAGCTCAGTGCCTCCAGCAACGCAATGGGTAGCCCCTCGTGGGACGAAGGCAGGACAAAAATTCCCGCATGTGAGTAGAGCTGGTGCAGTTCTTCGCCCGACTTGTACCCGGCCAGCATGATGTTTTTCGACAATGCCGCCATCGTCTTCAACTTGTCTCCGTAGGTGTCCCCCTCCCGGGTACCGCCAACGAGTACCAGTTTCCAGCCCGGAAGGTCGGCTTTCAGGAAGCCCTCTATCAGATCATGCTGTCTTTTCTCGGGAACGCAGCGGCTTACCTGAATGACATAACGACCCTTTTCCAGTCCTAGCCTGCAGAGCTGTTCATGAGCTAGCACAGGCGCCGGGAGGCGTACCCCGTTGGGAATGAGCCAGCTTGGCCGGTGAAATCGCTTGTCGACCCATTCCTTGATGACTTGAGAAATCACGATGCGCTCATTCGCAAATCGCATGCCGAGCTGTTCCCCGAGCCGCAGCATCATTTTCGCGAAGCCTCCCCAGCGCTCACGGTCGTAATCGAAGCCGTGGTGGGTGATGACGACGTGCACCCCGAACAATCGGGCAATGGGAGTCACCAGTGCCGGCCCGATTGCATGGATATGCAATACGTCCGGTCGTTTGATGATGGCGTAAATCACCCCGATGAACGAATGCAGGATGGTTTCGAGCCAATTGACCCTGGGCGCCCACAGCCAGGTGACTTTGACGGCGGGCGGCCATTGATAGCGGGTGTTCCGGTACGTAGACCTTCCCAGGACCTCGACGCAATGGCCTTCGGCCGCGATCAGAGGAACCAACTCCTCGACATGGCGCTCAATGCCACCTTCGCATCCGGGACCCCTGGTGCCGAGGACCAGAATTCGCAACCGCGAAGCCGCGCCTGCCTGAGTATTTGAATCGGCGAGTTGCAAATTTCCTGCCTTGGACTGCATTGTCTTCCGATGCTGGCCTATTGGAACAACCAGTAATGAACGTTCCCCGATCCCGATCGAGCGGAGCCATTTACATCGGACACCAGTCTACCTGCCAAAAACAAATTTTCGTTAAGCGTTTTGTGAACGAAGCAGCAGTGTTGTTAATGACCGGTCTTCTACTGCGAGGACTCCTGAAAGCAGAGCATCATTTGGTTGCCACCAGGATGACACCAAGCATCGCCCGCACCGGAAAAAAGCCTGCAACTGCTGCGCGGAGCCGATCCGGCAGGCGACCGACGACGCTCTCCACGCATCTCACCAGGCTACCGGGTACCTTCAGGTAATAACCCTGTCCCCCAATGTACGAGGTCAATCGGGAGAAACCTGCCTGGCGGAAAAGCCGGGTCAGCTCGGCGTTTGTGTACTCGCGGAGGTGAAAACCTTCGGCAACGGGAGAAAAGTACTTGGAAATATCATGCGGACCAGCGATCCGGCTCGGGGTGATGCAGATGTAGACGCCGTCGGGTGCCAGACCGCGGTATATCTCACCCAGTTGATAAAGCAACGTTCGTTCTGTAATTTCCGCGCACCTCTCGCTGGTCTTACTCTTTCTTGATCTTCAGGTAGATCCGTCCTGTCAGCCA
>Ga0105050_10002528_pt1 | contig 26030 bp, 22 predicted proteins | sample FRY01_FD_78088 | JGI IMG/M metagenome (GOLD analysis project Ga0105050, IMG submission 78088) | Freshwater microbial communities from Lake Fryxell liftoff mats and glacier meltwater in Antarctica - FRY-01 | ecosystem: Environmental > Aquatic > Freshwater > Ice > Glacier meltwater ...
CGCATCCTTTTGAGAAAACACATTCATAGAGAGTAAGCTAAGCGCTAGTAGTAGAGTTAGAGTTTTCATAAATTGTTGTTAGTTAGGTAATTCGGACAAAAAAACAAAATCAACACAAGATTTCTGTGCATTGATTACAAAAATACTATTTTTGTGCCCCCGCGCCCATAGCTCAGTTGGTTAGAGCACCTGACTCATAATCAGGTGGTCCCAGGTTCAAGCCCTGGTGGGCGCACTCCATAAAAATCAAGGCTTTCAGCACGTTTGTCGCTGAAGGCCTTTTTTGATTTAAGGCGATTTGCAAGCGATTTGTAAACATTTTAGTGTTTTGGGGCTTGGCAAAGGGTAAAAAAAAATGACGGGGGTTGGGCTTAGCTCGGGTCACACAGAGCTAGAGGCTTCGATCTTTTTTAATTCTTGTGGGATAAGACATTTTAATTTGTAAATCAACTCTTCAGAATAGATTAGCAGGTCTGTTTTCAGATCCCTCAGCATACCCCAGAATTTTATTTTATTTCCACTTTCACTACTGTCCGATAAAACTTTAAATGCTTGTCCGAAATATTTCCAATAAAAGCTGATCCGGCAATTGCGGCCCTATTAAAAAGCTAACCAGACATATATCTACGATTGGCTTTATAGCTGAATTCATCCAAATAAATTGCAAATACTTATCGGAAACACGATGATAAATTCCGTTCAACACTCTTTTAAGATTCCCAATAAAAGTATGAACTTAGGGTAGTATTACCTGCGTTTCTTTCAACGGAACTGTCATTTGATCATGTAGATTGATCAATTCTTCAAACGTTTAAATCCCCGGAAACCATCGGTTTTAATATTCACATCTTCGCTAACTGTTCCGGCGACAGTTTCATTTACATTTTCAGCGCTAAGGTCTTTCATTGCTGCATGTTTGATGTGCTTTGGTTTGCTTGTTTTTCTATAGGTTTTTTTGGTGCTCAAATTTACTGTTTCTACCATCATCAAAATAGATCGCTTTTTCTGAAATCCACGTCCCCTCTTGGTTTCCTCTTCATTTGATGTCCCCTCCTTGTGCACTACGGAAACAAAACCATCATCCATTTCAAGTGATCCTTTCAAAATATATTTGTCATCTCTTTTGCCCATACAGCCTGTTATTTTGTGCATCATGAACCATAAAGGTTCATATCGTTTAAGTCTAGGTTGACCTTGCATTTCACAAGCAGACATTCTTTTTTTACTGAAGGTCATTAGAAACATCGTTTTAAGCCAGATGCTAAATTAGGATTGGAATCTTGCATCACGGATCCGCTGCGAATACCGGCCCTGAATCTGTATTTTTTGCATTGCCATTGACGCTTTGGCGAAAGCCAATAATGTTGATCGCTACCGCAGTTTTTGCAAAGAATACCTTCCTTTTCGCGTTGAAACCTCCAAAATTCAAAGCCTTTGATTCATTTGGAATCAGTTTGATAAATTGCTCGAATGTCATAATGCTAGTATTTCCAAGCAAAGTACAGTAGGCAGAACGTAACCTATTTACGCTTGGCACAATTACGGACAAGCATTAAGAAAAATACCACGCCGAAGTGTTTATCCTTGTGTGTATAATCCATTTTGGCGTAACCAAACGTAATGTCTTAAACCGTGATTATTTTTTGTCCTTGCTCGTTTATGATAATTTTTTGCATGTCAAAGCGTGTAACTAATGCACATCCATTATAAAAAGGCTCAATCATTGCATAACGATGTTGATACAGCTCTTGTCCGGATTTATTTATGTGGTGCCACCCTTTTTCGTCTTTTGCGATTGCAAAGTTTTTGTGGAATATTCCTAAATCAAGAAACGTTTTGCCATTAATTAATTTACCAGTGGGATCTATATGTCGGTATAATCCATCATCTGTTTTTACACAAGCTACTCCATCTTTGAAGTCACCACTATAGATGTAGTTCTGGGGGTATAGTCTTGAGCCATCTGAGTCTATATGCACATAATAGTTGTCGCTTTCGCGGACCGTACAAATGTCTTCCTGGTAATTACCTATCCAGCTATACATTTGTTTGTAAGCTCTTTCTCCTCTATCAGTTAAATGAAACCAATTACCGCCCTGCACTACCGCAGCTCTATTGCAATAGAATCCAAAGGTTCTTGTATATCTGTTAGGGTAGAGTTGTTTGCCTTCAACATCAATATGATACCACCCGCTATTGTCTCGAACAGGCGCAGACCCAGGTTCGTGAAACTTCAGTACTTCAAGAAACGAGGACGTAAAAACTTTTTGTCCGCTGAAGAGGAAATGGGTATTGTCAGATGAGACTTTTATGTCTTGCCAATTCATAATTTGCGAAAATTGTTATCGATGATTATTGCATCTATTTTCATGGATTTTGCCGCTAAAATGGCCATGTCTGGTGTGTGGACAATTGGTTCTCCATTAGCATTAAATGACGTGTTTATCAGCGCTTTTATACCATGCTTTTCAAAAAGGTAGGAAAGTAAACTGAACATAAAAGGATTGTCTCTTTCTGAATTAATCGTTTGAATGCGTGCCGTATTATTGGCGTGAATAACCCCTTCGAAGTCTTTTGCAAACTCTTTTTTGATCTGAAAATCCAGTAACATAAATTGGGATAGATGATGGCCCGTATTTTCGATTATTTTTAGAGCGATTGAGTTTAGCATTATAGGGGCAACAGGTCGGTACCACTCCCGTTTTTTTATGTCCATACTCAATCTCTGAGCAAGTGTTTTGTTGTTTGCGAGTGCGATTAAACTCCTATTTCCTAAGGCTCTCGGACCTGCTTCTGCCGCAGCGTTGCAAATGCCTACAATTCCATTTTTCAAGAGTATTTCTGCTGTTTGGTGGATTGCCTCCTGACGAATTGTGTTTTCAATACTCATAATCCCGACGTTGTTCAAATATGGGGAGTGCAGCAGAATCTTGTTTCCTTTTTGCCATTCAAGAAGAGCAGCGGCCCCGATGCTCAAGCCGCTGTCATTGCAGCATGGGGGAATAAATACATCTAGAAATATGCCGCTCGCTATAATCTTGGAGTTAGTAACGATATTTAATGCACAGCCTCCTGAGTAATAGAGAAAATCAGCGTTAGATTTTTCTTGAAGTGATTGGAGTTTAGCTAAAACTCGTTGGGTGAAGTACCCTTGAATAGAAGCAGCTACATTTTGCCAAAAGACGCTGGTGTTGTCAATTCGATCAAATAAATAACCAAAGGTGTTGTTTGCAGACTGCAGAATTTTTGATTCCTTGTCCCAATGGTTGGCAAAGAAATCATTTTCTTTAAGCCACTTTAAAATCTCTTCAGAACTTAGGCCCATGGCTGCATAGCCCATAAATTTACCGGGGACACTGCAATGGTCGGAGGGTTTAGAATTGAGAATGGCGAAAACTAAAGCATTGTCATTAAAAAGCTTTGACAATTGCGACATATGCCACCCTGATTCAATTTCTATAATAGTTCCATCTATAAAATGAAAAGCGGAAAAATTTCCGTTTCCTGCCCCCCCATCAAAATGAACCAAAAGGCTGTTTTCCCTGAAACTTCCAAAGAAAGGTAAACAGGTCCCCACATGTGCCAATTCATGGGAACAATGGAAAAAGCGATGTTCACTTATTTCGGACCTTCCGATTTTAATTTTGCCATTTCCGTTTGATATTGTTGCCAAACCACTATGAAAGTCAGTTCTTTCAAATCTGATTTTTCCGTTTTTTGAAATGAAACCATTTCCTAAAAATGAGTTGACACAAACGAAATCAAATTTTTCAGGCAGATGAATGATGCCTTCTTCTACGAGCTCCTCAATAAATAAATCAAGTCTGTTGTCGTGCTTCCGCCCTGTGTAGCGCTCTAAATGAAGATATTGAATGATTTTGCCTTCAGACATGACACAAATGTTGTGGTCATGAACCAATACGGGCCTATCCTCTGAAGAGAGGTCTTTTATTCCATAGATGGCAATTGTGGCTTTAGTCATTTCGAACAAGATTTTTAATCCAGTAATCTATTCTGTTCGCATCGATACCACATGAAATGAGAAACTCTCTTGGACCGCCAAATTCTGTAATCGACTCAAGAAATGCGTTGAGGTTCTCCTCTTTAGTGTCCATTTCGCTTGCATGATAATCCTTTAAAACATTTCCCATTGACTCGCCGCAAAGCAGCGCTATCAAAGCAACCACAGATCCCGTTCGGTCTTTTCCCGCATGGCAGTGAATAACAAAGGATTCCCTTGCCGGGTCAATGTCTTCAAAAATTGACTTAAAAACATGAGGATGTCCAATTGCAAAATGACGGTAAGCAATTTGTTGAGGCGTTCCCCTATGGTATGTCTGAATAAAATGTTCGTCTTGATTTCTTGGATCAATACTTAAATGCAGATGTTTGAAACTGGAAAGAGTTTGTTCTGAGTATGGATGTAATTCATACTCATCAGGATCCCTCAAGTCCACAATTTTCACAATGCTTTTGTCCTCTATAAACCTCTTGAAGAAGGGCTCATTTTGATAGCGGGTCATTGAAGATGATCGGAAAATTATTCCCGGCTTCATTCGATGATTAATACCTGCAATGTCCCGAAAATTCCAAATAAAGTCTCGCTGATAAATGTATTCTAAAAAACTTACAATGTCTTCAATTTCTCTTGAACTGTGATAATTAAGAGCCTGTAGATTCTGATAAAAGTAATCCAGCATCCGTCTTTTTTTTCCATTAATTTCTGGTAAATACAGTGATCCATTAAGGTTTCTGAAGTCTTCTTGTTCCTCCCTTTTCAGAAATGTTGAAGTAAAATTCCGAGGCAAGAAATTGAATTTCGTCTCACCGAGAGCAAAGTGATGAAGTTGGACTGCTGTGTGTAATGCTATGTTGTAAAAGAAATACGATTTGTAGCCGTCACTTCGCAGCTGGCAGGATGAACAATTTTCAAATTCGTATATGAATTTCTCTACTAAGTCCCTAACGGCTTTTTGATTTCCCGCGACATTTCTCAAATGTTCCCTCTGATTGCTTATGCTATCGAGATAGGACTTAATGTTTGTTACATCAGGGTGTCGTTCAAAAAGAATTGCGTTTTCAGAATTTTGAATTTCAGAGCCAAGGAAATTCCTGTTCAATTCATCCAGTTTATAACAGATAGCGATTTCTAGTTTCGGGCAAGTTTTAAAATATACTGATACTTTGTTTCGCAGGTTTACAATGTTAACATAGGCAACGTCGGTCAATTGATCCGTTAGTGCTCGTTTCAAAATGCCAAATTCAAAACTTCCGGAAACAAATATTGAGGTGTCAATATCAGAATTCCAATTGGGTTTCTGGCGGGCAAATGAACCAATGAGCAGCCCAACTTGAATTTCATTTACGGATTTAAATATTGCGGGCAATTGTTTGATTACTTCTAATTGTTTCATTGTGATATTTGATTGATTATTTGAATTGTCTTATTAATAATTATTCCATCTATTGTTGAAAATTCTAAGAATCTCACTCTGTTATTTGTCCTCCACCTTTTTTGGATCTCGCCTTGTTGAATCAACCTATTGGTTTTAGCTGTCAACTCGAGGGCATCCTTTACAGTTCCTGGAAAGGGGGTTTTCCATTTCCGTTCATTTAATCGCTTCAAGCAAATGTCAAGTGGCGTCAAGAGTATAACAACTAATACTTTGCATTCAATTCCATTGATTTTTGAGAATAACAGTTGTGCCGTTTCTCCCAATCCGGTAGCTTCTATAATTTGGTTGCTATGCTCATCTATAGAATCAATGAAATTGTTTTTGGCCATACCCTCACCTAACATAGTTCCATCACTAAAATTCTGTCTGAACTCGTCAATGGCCAAGTACTCAAAGTCAATATGTTGATTCTTCAATGCCAGAGCAAAGGTTGTTTTGCCCGCGCCGAGATTCCCAAAAACTAGAACCTTCATTGGGGCTTTCGCATATTGCATTTTTTACAAAGTTGTTTTGATTTGTAGTTCTGCACTAAATCCTGATAAGTATTCCCGGCTAGCACTTCTTCAATAGTGTGGTCGCTGATGTTACCAAAATCTCCCAATGATTGTCGCATTTTATCAGGAGCACAACAAGGCGAAATTTTACCAGTGGCCGAAATCCAAATTTCCTTATTTAGAAAGGGACAGTTATAGTGCTCTGGAACTTCATGGGTCTCTTCTGGTTTCAGAGGAATTATGTTCTCCAAAATGACTTTTTCTCCATTGGGCTTGAGGTATATCTCCCCAGCCTCATTCGCCAATTTCACATAGTGATTCCAACGATCAATGCTGTCTGGAGAACGCCTGAAGGATTGGTCTTTGATTTCGTCAAAGTGATCCCATAGTTGGTGTCCCTTGACTCTATCAACGCCCACAGCAGCAGCCAATCTTATTATTTCAGGAAGCTCAAGCATATTTACTTCCATAAAAGTTAATTGGAATGTCACACGGCAGAAATAGCCCGTTTTTTCAAAGTGATCATTTCTGTATGATATAAATTCCTTGACATTGGCTAATACCTTGTCAAAGTTGATACCTCGCATCACTTTTTCAGTCACTTCTTTACTCGCTCCGTTCCAGCTGATTTTTATGTCAGTGGTATTTGGAACAATCAAGTCTGCCCATTCTTTGATACTTCTTTTTGGAAAAGTGCCATTGGTTGTAAGATTGATTTTAATATTCTTTTCTGCCGCTCGCAGAAAAATTTTATCAAACTCTTTATAAAGTAATGGCTCCCCCATGGTTGAGGGAATAATTTCCCGTACACCAAGTTGGGCAGCTTGATTTATGATGTCCTCCACGGTTGAAAAGTCCATTCTTCGTCTTTTCACGCCTGTTTCTTTATGTAGATTAGGAATGAAATCACTGTATGGACTGTGCTCCTCACACATTATACACTTGAGGTTGCAGTCTTCGGGATTGGTGTCAATAGTGATTCGCCAAAATTTATTTTCCATTGTGTTCAATAATTTGATTGTAAATGACCTCCAGTTCTTTGCAATGTTCAACAATACCAGGAACTTGACCATCTGCAGAATATAGATAACCCCTGATACCAAATTGCTCCATTTGCTTCCTGTTCTGTGTTGCCCATATCATTTTTTCAGTAAGACTTTTGGCATCCCGATGTTTAAAGAGTACCCCATTCACCATGTGATGCACATACTCAGACATCCCGCCAAAATCAGCTGTTAAGACGGGTATATGACACGCTTGAGCCTCATGAATAACTAAAGGTGAATTTTCTCCCCAAATAGAAGGAACCACAATACAATCGACTCGGCTAAAAACCTCATTGGCCAAGTTGCTGTTTACATAGTTTCCCATGAAATGAACGTTGTGCATTCCAGCGGCCATTTGCCTCAAAGCCTTCGTACTTTGTTGATCCTTTGTTCCCCATATATACAGCTCCGCGGCATCAGAAATCGAAGCAAAAGCCTCAATTAACAGATTCACTCCTTTGGCCGGAATATGTGTGCCGATATAGCCAAATCGGTATTGTTCACTCCTCTCTTTATTTTGATTTGGGGTCAGATAATGGGTAGGGAAGCCATAGTCCATGTATTGGATGCGGTCAGCGGGTATTCCGAAATCATTGATAAACCTGTTCTTTAAGTATATTGATGGTGCAATAAACCTGTTCACTTTTTCGCACAAATTTCGGGTTTCATCCATTCTTGCTTCTATCCAATCTGTCCAATGTCTGTCATCAGCAAGGGCGGCTTTTCCTTTCGGTATTCTATGGCTTATTTCATAAGAAATATTAAGGGCCAGCGAAACTTCGTAACCGGAGTGAAACATTTTGTAGCAGTTCCGCGAACATTTCGCGTGGTCTTGTCCTGAGCAGATTGCATGGAGCTGATCTTCTCCAAAATTTCTTTGCAGAAACTGCCCCCTTGGACACATCAGCCAGAAATCGTGGAGAGTAAACACTATAGGAACTCCTGCCGCAACTAACACATCTACTATTCCAGTAGATAAGTGATTTAAATGTCCAATGTGTGCTAAATCAGGACTGAATTCCGATACTAATTCTTGGAATCGCCCATCCAATTCGCGATGCCTGAAACCGTCTTTGGCTCTTGGCATATTCACCAACGTGATGGAAAGATTGTGGTGGCAGAACAAGGTCCTGATAGTAAAGTCTGGTTTGAAAGGGTTTTCCTCACGGGTGAACACCAAAACTTGGTGTTTTTTGGACAATTCGTCACAAATGGATTGGCTATATACTTCAGATCCCGCAGTGTAAAGGGGAGGATAGCCGTGAATTATTTTGAGGATTTTCATAGCAACCTTTTTGATTTGCGTTTGATTTTATTGATCGCCATAGCGTTTTGGTATACAGTTACGATTATACCGTCTTTTCCCACAATAACGACTGTGTCTTCGAGCTTTTTACGGTATGCCTCATCAAAATGACGCGGCACTAACTTTTGCAACATAATGTAAAAAAGCATACCCTGTTTATGAACTTTGAATCCATACTGAAGAGTGTCTAGAATCATTCTCTGGGTTATCTTCCTGGCTAAACTGCGCTCTTCCGCATGCTTTGAAAGCGCTCTCGATAGGTCTGCTTTTGATGAAAGTATGTTGTTTATGCAGAGTTTTCTTTCGGTTTCCCTTGCTTTCATTGACCTATCGAGGGATGTCTTGTTATGAAAACGGTCGTTTTTCATTTCAGTTGAGAATTTGAATAATGTACCGTTGTTTTTTATTACATGGGTAAGAACATTCGAATAATAGGCATGAGTCAATATACCATCCTTAATTTTCAAACATAAGTTTGGCAATTCCATCTTGTCTGGGAATGTGAGTTTGTTCCGTTTTAACCACTCAAATCTGGCTATAATGATTAAGTTGTTTTGTAGGTGATTTTGTTCGAAGAATGCCAGTATAGTATTAATAGTTTTTTGATCTGGCATATATAGTGAACTCCTGCCGCTCCCTTGAGAATTAACTCTGAATCTTGTGGTGTCGAATCCTATTTGCGCCTTTTTCAATTTTGGGGGCAATAGAAAAGTGTCCATATTGTCGACGCATACTTTCGGGATTTCTGCATTTCCATGACTCTCCAATCCAATCATTTGTTTTTTCAATGTGCCTTTTTGCATTTGACTATTATTAATCGTTCTGTACACAACAAGACAACTCCCGTGCCATCACACAAATATAACTCATAAGTGTCTTATATACAACTATTTAATGTTTTTTACTATAGGTAATAGAATTCCTATTAAGTATTATAGTACCTTTATTTGATGAAGAACATTTATATCACTTGGCATTACACTACTCATGGCGTTGCATTCTTAAAACACATTCTCAGTAAATTCTATGAGTTTGAAAGGCTTCCTTCGCACATATCCTTGGAAGCATTAAATCAATTGGACTTGAATAAGGCGTTTGACAAGCCTAATTCGAAGGGTGGCCTCATCTTTGACAAGGTGGTTTACATTACCGCAAATCAAAAAGCACACGATAAAATCTCAAGTCGAAGATTTTCACACCAGAAAACGATCCTTGAAGATCCTCTAATCGAAAAGTTTGGTTTAAAGCAAGTGTACGAGCAGCTTATTGACTCTGAATTTCGTTATGATCTGGACAAAGGATTGGAATTTGTACAGAAGAAGTTTCCTGAAAAAGCTGAAATTTTTTTCGAGTTAATTTGGAGAGATATCCAACACTACCCTGTTTACGAGCAAATCAAGTGGCTTCAAAACTACAGCAACTTCAAGAATATATATTCGGATCAGCTCGACATTGTGCAGCTCGATATTGATGATTTAAGAGAGGAAAAATCAATTGCTGAAAAAGTTGCAAAATGGTCAAGAAATTATTTTGCTAAACATAAGGGTGCCAATTTTATTATCAATGTTGCATTAGGAAGCAGTGAAACACAGGTGGTTTGGCATATACTTGCAGAATCCGGACAATTGCCAACTGATACTCAATTAATAAAAACGTTCGACGACAAAAATAACGATCCAAAAGACCGATTTAAGAATTTTAGAATCAAAGAGGTCCCAATAAACCTCATTTCTAGTATCAGTGCAGAGTTTCCAATTTTTGTTGGTGCGGAATCAAAACAAAGAAAGTTAGTAGGAATGAAGATGAAGACTTTCCTAGATTCGGGGTTTTCAATATTATTACTTGGAGAACGGGGAACGGGAAAGTCTCAATTAGCGGCAAAGGCGAGAAAACTAACAGGTCTTCATTGTAATATTATCGAATCTAATTGTGCCTCCTTCGCGAATGACAGTTTGGCTGAGTCTGAATTGTTTGGTCACGTAAAGGGCGCTTTTACGGACGCAAAAACAGAGAAAATGGGGCTTATCAAGAGTGCGGAAAATGGGATATTGTTTCTTGATGAAATTCATCATCTTTCAGAGCCCGTACAAGCAAGGCTGATGAAGGCATTACAAACGGATAGGAGTAATAGTTTGTCAATAAAGAAAATAGGCAAAGAAAAGGAGGAAAAAGTAGAAAATGTAAGATTGATTTTTGCCACAAATAAAACTATCAAGGAATTAAAAGGGCTCTTGCTCCCAGATTTTTATGATAGAATTGTGCAACATGTTATTGAAATACCCCCACTTCGTGAAACCAAGGAAGACCGAATTGCAGACTGGAAATCTATTTGGGAATATCTAAAATTCGGCAAAAGTGAAGATGCTCCCATTGATCCGCCCTTGATAAAGTGGTTAAACTCATTAAATCTTTGGGGCAATTTTAGGGATTTGCAGAAAATAGCGATGTATTTCAATGTATTTCAGAAGTTTGATCAAGAAACAAAAAAAGAAATTGGTGTTAAGTCTGCATTTGATTATGCTAAATCTGAATTCGAAAAGTATCATTTAACACAAGTCTCTGACCCCAACGACAAATTCAATTTTAATTCATCGCAAACCACAAAAAAAATGATTGCAGACTACTGCTATAAGCTACAGGAATATGCAGTGAAGAGCGGAAGTATTGGAAATGGAAGCAGAAGAAGGGCTATAGAGCACTTTAGATTATTAGGTGATACGGTTACGGAAAAAACGTTTAATGATTGGAAGAATAGAAGGTCACGCGGTAAAGCTATGACGACAGTGCCTAACCCAGACGACAGTGCTAAAAACAACCGAATATAAATAAACAATGACAAAAGACAGTGGAATAAAAAAATAGGGTTACCCCTTTAGATCGCAGAACATTATCTATTTACGTTCTGCGATCTAAAGGGGTATCCCTATTCTGGGATAAAGGGTCCGAAATTTCTATTTTATCTTTTACTTACTTTAAAAGCACTCCCGAGTGCTGTTTAAGTTTACGCTTAAACTATTTGTCATTAAAACACACGATATCAAGCCATTCTGCTCAGCCTCAGACTTATACAACTTTTCGTTAGCACTTATAATTACACAATTCTTTTTCGAGCTATGTTTTTTCGTTCAATATTTTTATTTAAATTGCACTCCCTATGCTATACTAATTATTTACTAAAACTAACTGATATGCCGAATATTCCAGATCGGACAGAGTTTCAACCCTCCAAGAAATCCAGAGAATTATGGCTTGCCACAAGAAAAGGAGAAATTAACCTTATTGGTCTGAGCTTGCCCAGTCTATTTTCAACAATTAACTACAGCAGAGATCGTAGTTTCTTTATCGCAGCTATCATTGTTGAATTTATGGGTGTTGCAGGCTTAGTAGTAGCTGGTGCATCAAGAGGGTTTTCCGCAGGCCTTATAGCAGGATTGGGTGCTTTAGCAATTGTCCTTCTCGATTATTTTGGTGTGATTACTCACCACAAGCCCATTGAAGAAAGAAATAAAGATATGGCCCTCAAAGCCATTAACCCAAATAGCGCAATAAGCATTAATAAGAAGTGGGCTAGAGCAAACGGTCACTTTATAGTTGGATGGATACTACTCCTGTTAAGCACTATACTTAAAATAGGGGGCATCGTCCTATTTTTTGGAAAACTTCCAGCACCGGTTCTAGTGTTACTAATCATATTATATGTTTTTGTGTGCTACACTCATGGATTTCATTCCGGTTATGTCAGGGCTTACTATAAAACTCAAAAGTCATTTGAAAAGGATCATGACAATTGGGCAAAAGATTTTGCTCAAAACTCTTTTGAAATCAATAAGGTGAATGACTCAGTCTTACCCGATTATTTTGCTATAAAAAAGCCAAACCTAATAGAGTTAAGTCAAGAGCTTTTTTATCTGGGAAAAAACTCAAATCCGATCAGTGTGAATGGTCATCGACTCAATTTTGTTAATCATGTAGACTCGAAATACACATACAACCTTATATCTAGAGGTCTGCTAATTGATGAGGACATTACAGATTTTTGCAGTCAATTTCAGGTGGATGCAAAGCCATTACTTGCGTTAGAAATAAGGAGGCTTCAACTTGAATCTCTAAATGGTTAATCTAGAAGCTATGATATCTAAAATGAAGTTACTATTAGGGCTTTTATTTCTAATACAAGTGATTGGCTGCGGATTTGATTTGGAAGAAGAATCAGAGTTAATTCCAGAAGAAGGTATATTAATTGTCATTGATGCTGATATTCCATTGGGCCATTGCGAAATAAATATCCCTAAAGAGTATTTATCGTTGCTAGAGCCATTGAATATTGAAGAGGAAGCTTTTGTAGAATTTAAGCTTCAGTATAACCGAATTGGAACTGATAATAAGTTTCTGTTTGAGACTGGTCCTTCAGATATTTGGGGAGAATGGAGGCAATCCATAGGGGTTCGGAATCATAAAGATTCCAAGCTTGATTTTAAAGAAAGATATGATAATTTTAAAATCCCAGAAGAGCTTTGTAAAAGTATTATTGAAGAAACAATGGTTTCTGTTGACACTAGTGCGTATGACATAATCATTCAAAACAGGAAAAAGGAAGAGACAGAAAACTCAAAGTATATTCCAAATGTCAAGGAATTAAGAAGTAAAATCGAAGATTTTGTTGAGCAATGCATCTCAAATAATGAATTTGGCTCTTCAACAATCAGTGTTTTGTACATCACCAAGTTTAAACCCACCTGTGGTGATGAAATACAAAACGGGGACGAAACGGGCATTGATTGTGGAGGAAGTTGCGCCCCTTGCCCAAGTTGTTCAGATGGCCAAAAGAATCAAAATGAAGTTGGAATTGACTGTGGCGGGCCATGCCGACCATGTTTAGAAACCTGTTTGGACGGTATAAAAAACCAAGATGAAACGCGGGTGGACTGCGGTGGTTCAATTTGTCCGGAATGCAGAATTAAGCCAGAAAGTCTGACTATTAAAATGCCAGGTTCAAGCTATGAAGCAACAAAAAGAATCAGACGAGGGGTTAAAATAATTGAATGGGAAGGAATTTCAGGAGCTGAAGAAACCATTATAGAATTCACTAAGGTATCAAAGCCAGCCTACAGAACTACTTTCAACATCGGGGTTGACAATAGCTTTAATGTGAAAGACCTGAGAGCACACTCCGATCCAGATGTATTTAATGTGCATGTAACAGTCAAGGGCAAAGATAGGCATGGGGAAGAGATCATTATTGCAAAAGGAAATCTGCCAAGATTTCAAATAGCTTGCGATTAAAATAGTAATTATGCTAGATAGAGTTACACATCTTCTTACAATAGTTTTGGTTTTGTTATGCAGCACAATCCTTGCGGCAGACTCTGAAGTAGTATTCGTATACGATTCTCCTGTGTCTTCGGCAGAAATCAATTCAACTATTTCGAAAATTAAAATACTTTCAAATTCAAAGGTTAATGTCCATTTAATGAGATTAAGTTCTGAAAGTCAAAACACAATGCCATTTAACAAAACTCTTCCACTTCCATATTATTTTGAAGAAGATGTTGATTGTACTTTAGATATTTGTGTCGCTCTTAAAGATTATTTAGCGTCTGTTGGTCAGCCGCATACATTCGTTTTATTAAATGAAAACAAACTCGAATGCCGTATCAACGGGAATATATATGTCAAAAGGTCCATTGAGGATATTGCTAGAGAATTAGAAGTATTTATAGGATCAAATAGCGGAAGAAAGAATAATCCTAAAATCGTAATCTATTTTCTTGGGGATATTAGCAGATATAAGCCTAATGTAGCATTAAGTAGTGAAACAATTGTTGAAGGAACGGCAACTACCCTCAAAGCTACAAGCAATTTTCAAGGGGGCAAATATGAATGGTTTCCATTATTAGGAACTGGCAACAGTATAAATGTTTCACCTAAGATAACGACTAATTACAAAGTGATCCATGAAGTGAAGGGTTGCAAAAGTGATACCGCTTATGGAGTTATAACAGTAACTCCAAAACCTGAAGTAATCTGTACAAATTTTTCTCCTGTCGAACTCTACCAGCCCCAAGAAGATGCTTATGAATATCTGGAATATCAAAACTATTTAGACGAATTCATAATATACCCAACTAATGATCAGATTTACTACATTCTACGATTCGATTCGGTATGCAGCCCCACGCAACTATCAGTATATCTCACAGATCCATCAACCGGGTTGCGAATTCAGCCGGCGTTGATACAAGACAAATTGGAAAATTTATCTACGTTGGCTTCTGGATACGGCTTTACAATGAAGGGTTATTTCACGGTCGTTATTCCAACGAGTAGATTTCTTTATAATCCTGATGCCGCAGACAGAAGCAGATTTAAATATGTTGCGAATAAACTATACAGAATGGAGGTAATTGCTGATTGGTCCAATAGAAGTGTATCAAAGTCGTCACCTGTGTATGACGTTGTATTCAATGTCTGTCCAAAATTTGGTTATGCTAAATAACCTTAAAATATTCTCAATATTTAGTTTGCTATTTCTTGCTGTTTATATGTGCAATAATGCATTTGGACAAGTAAATGTTGAGATGCTAGAAAAAGATAACCATACTATTAATCTTAGCACAATGTTTCCAAGTGATTCAGAAGTGCTATTCCAAATTGCTATTTTTATACAAAAAACAGGTGACGACGCTATAAAAAATGAGCAAATAAGAGAAACCAAAATACTTAATGACTCTCTATCATCTCTTTTCGAACAATTGGAAGTCAAAGCATATATTTTTGAAAATACCCATCAAAGTAAACTGATAATTGATGAAGACTGTTCAGATAGCTTCAAACTCAATAATAATTACATAGCTCTATACATAAGTGACCCTTTCATTAAATATACTATTCAGCGAGATCTAGCACGAGAAGGTTTTACTCTCCAAGTTTTCTGCCCAGCAAACAATACTAGCTGGTATTTAGTCCGGAAAAATGAGGGGTCTTGTTCTTTAGTACAGTCTCCATCGGAACTATATTACATTTTAAGAAATGCGGCAGAATTGAGTCGTTCCAGCGGAATCTCATCTTCTAATAACATCATGATTAACAATCTGCAAGATAGGATTGAATCCTTAGAGAAGCGGATTGATGATTTGAATAAAAGGCCTGTTGTAAATGAGTTATCTGATCCAAATCTTGTGAAACAATCAAAATCAATAAATGGTAACTTAAAAATTGCTTTCTCATCATCAACTCAAAAATTCGTTGTTTCTGACTTCAAGGATTATTTTAGCCTTTTTTCCGGATCTTTTTCTGTATCAGGTTCAGAAATAAGTATTGCTTATTCTCAACGTTTGGGCGAACCTAAAGAAGGGCTTTCATTTGGATATGAGTTAGGGTTGAGCGCTGGGAAGAACGTCATAAACATAGACGCGTTTAACTTTTTTCAAACAACAAGGTCTTTTGACTCTGAGGGAAATCAATATCACAAACATATTTATGGTAAGGGAATCAAAGAGCAAGTGCGTATAAACTATCTTTCGATACCACTTGGAGTGTTTTTGAAAAAGGACCTTGGATCAAAATGGGGGCTGAACGCGTTAGCAGGTTTAACTCTGAACATTATCAATAGCTCAGATTATAACATCTCAGAAGGCTCAATAAACATTCGTGCCAAATACCCGGGAATTCCTGAAGAATTGCAAAACATTGAATCTCAGGGACTAGTTGAAAACCTTAAGCCTTCAAATGCTATTAGGTCACTAGATTTACAAACATATAATCTTGGCGCCATTTTGGAGCTGGCGCTTTCTTACGAGATAAAGGAAAGCCTTAGTGTATTTGGAGGTCTGAACTATCTAGTTACGGCAAACCTTCTGCGCACATCGGATCATCATACAGAGCCAATTTCATCTAATCCAAATGGGTATAACAGTTTAATGTATTATTCAAACGAATTGCGTTTAAATTCATTTCTTTTTACGGTCGGATTAAATCTTACATTATAATGCTTATCCAAGTTTTAAGACCAATATTTATTTCCATAGCAGCTTTAATTATCTGTCTGACACGAGTTGTTGAATGCCGGGCACAATGTGAGTTTACAACCTCTGCTTTGGATGTTTGGTTGTGCTCTAATTCTCAAGACAGTTTGTCAGCCTCAATTGTTGAACCTGATGTTGAATACTTATGGCAGATATTTTATAACGATGTTTGGACTGGTGTAATAGATGATATACCAGCAGGTGTCATTTATTCCGAATCAAATGAGCCTCAATTGCAAATTACAAATACCCTAGTTCAGGGAACATTTCAATATAGATGTGCCACGCTAGGTGTATGTGAGTTATTGTCAGAGGAATTTAATGTTGAATTCAGATTAAGCCCCACCGTTAGCAGCGATCAAATTTCACTGTGTAGCGGAGAGAGTTTTATGTTCGAACCAATGGTTGATATTGAAAATGCATCTTTATCATTTGTAAGAATTCCTAGTAATGCCATCTATCAGAGTGACGATCCAAATGAAGGTGAGGGCACGATATTTAACACCCTATTGAATTTGACAGATGGATTAGTTGATGTGACTTATGAAATTCATGCAGAGTTTAATGGATGCTTAAGTGAAATTGCAATCTTAACTGTAGAATTAGCGCCTCGTCCAGAAGTAATTATTTTGCAAGACATGTATCAAGTTTGCGATGGGGCTCAGTTTGTTCTAGTTCCTTCAACAAACCCTGAAAATGCAACAATTTATTATGAGCGGATAGAAACTTTGGACTACAGCAGCCCATCGCCATCTAATGGAACTAACGCAATAAACGATTTACTTTTTCTCGAAGTTGGAGATAGCACTGAAGTTCAATATAATATATGGGCTTCAGCCTATGGTTGTTCAGGCAATACAACGGTTATAACAGTAAATTTGTTACCTGTTCCAGAAATATTTCAGCAAGTTGGAGAGATCATTGTTTGTTCAGGGGAAGAGTTTGAAATTGATTTGAACACAGATTACCCTGACGCAGAAACAACCTATTCAAGAACTAATTCCCCACTGTATGTAAGTCAATATCCGTCAGAAGGAAGCACCAGTATTGCAGACAATTTAACAAATGTTACTTCCGATTTTTTCTATGTTATATATGTAATACAAAGCGAATTAAATGGCTGTTATGGCACAGATGTTAATTATGTGGTGCAGCTGACACCAATTCCATCAGTATCAGAACAAATTGATGACTATCCAGTTTGCTCAGGCACCGAGTTTATTATACCATTAGAAAGCAATAATTTAAGTTCCGTGATTGCTTATTATCGGCTTCCTTCCGATTTATATACTAGTGAATTCATCGCTGAAGGCTCTGGGGATATAAATGATTTACTTTTTAACGAGACCGATGAAACATTAATAGTCGAATACGAAGTTTCTCCCCAAATAGGCAGCTGCGAAGGAGACACCATTAGTTATTCCATTAACCTCTTGCCCACTCCAATTGTAAGTACGCAAGTTGATTTTTTGTCAGTTTGTTCAGGGGAAGAGTTTATAATTGAATTCACAGGGAATTTGAGTGAAATCAATTTCTCTTATGAGAGAATTGAAAGCGCAAACTATGAAAGTTCATTCCCATCTTTTGGAGAAGATCAAATTGAAGATAGCATAACAAATTTAATTCAGGATATAATATTCGTAAATTATTCTGTTTCTGGGGAATTCAACGAATGTGAGAGCGAGCCAGTTTTGTTTGAAGTAGTGGTCAGTCCTTTGCCCGTTCTAGTTATAGACGACTACTTGGTTGCTCAATGTGAAGGCGATTTAATAACTATCTCATTATCATCCCCCTTCCCACAAGCTGAAATAAGTTGGAGTAGAAATTCTGACACTAATATTTTGCCTTTGTCTGCAAATGGAACAGGATCAATTGAGGAGGACTTGGAGAATATCTCTTCAGAAAGCCAAATGGTGGAATATTTCATTGAAATAGATGTGAATGGTTGCTCCGGAAACTCCAATTTAATTCAAATATTCATAATACCGGGCCCCACGCCCATTGTTAGCCAAACCGACACTATATGTTTAGGAGAAAGTACAAATATTTTTGCTGCTGGTGGCCTTTATTATGAATGGAGTCCAGCAGTAAGTCTTGATTTTCCATATATACAGAATCCTTTAGCTTCACCACAAGAGGCTACAACTTATCAAGTATTAGTTAGTGGCCTTAACGGATGCGCTAATCCAGCTTCTGTCACTGTAAACGTGTTCGAGATACCAACGCTCAACTTTGAAGGCGAGCTTGCTGTATGTGCGGGCGAAACAGCCAATTTCAGTGTTTCTGGGGCTCAAAGCTATTCCTGGTCTCCAATAGAATCTTTAGGCGCACCAAATGATTCAAATCCTCTTGCCCAGCCATTAGAAACTACCACATACACGGTGACGGGTTTTGGTGAAGGTGGGTGCCTTTCTTCTCTTGACTTGATGTTGATTGTTAACGAGGTTCCGCTCATTTTGTTCGGGCCTGAAGAGTTATGTCAGAATTCCTATTGGTCTTTCTATTCAAGTGGCACAAGTAATTTAAATTATCAATGGACTATTGAAGGAGGAGAAACTCTAACTGATAACGAAGATCACTCAATTTGGGTGCATTGGACAGATAATTCATCAGGAATCATTTCTGTGCAAGTAACAGATCCAGAAAATGGATGTTTCAAATTTGACGATCTGAATGTAAGTTTTCTGGAGCAAGTGTCTCCGGACACTACTGAAGTTTTTGAGCTCTTTGAAAATATGCTAGCCTGTGCAGATAGTACTCAATTAATTTACCAGTGGGGGTTTGAGGACAAAGAAACATTGACTGAAAATTTATCCTGCTTTGGCAGCCAATTCTGTCTCTTTTCCGAACTAGATACCGAAGAATACTATTATTGGGTTCTTCATGGTGATGATTCAAACTGTTTAACAAAATCTTACTTTATTCCCCCTATAACAAATATAGAAACCATAAAAAATGGTTCTCGTGTGAACGTATTTCCAAATCCAGCGACTGATTTTGTAACTATTACAATTTCTGATTCATTTCTGGTATATTCTTCTGAATTAGTGGTCTTTGATACTATGGGCAATACATTACTAATCAAAGTTCTTGATCAAAAAACAACCGAGATTGATGTTTCATACTTCGCCGAAGGGATATACTTTTTACATTTTGACGCAAACAGAGGGACATTACCAATAAAGCTTATTAAATTATAATAATAGTCATCTCAATACAAAAAAAAGTGCTGGGTTAAGGTCATATAAAAATTACTACTACCAAAGGCAAATGATCTGAAACCTTCTTCCAAAATTCAAAGGAAGATTGATTTTTAATTGAACTAAATACTTGAATTTTCTTTACTATGAAGCTGGGTGGGATAAGGCAATTATCTAGAATTCGGCTGAGATATTCTCCATTATCTAACATTTCCGTTTTTAAAGTTGTCCGAAGTTTTTCATTAGCAATTTTATAACCCATACTCTTCAAAGGGACAAACACAGAATTGTCTGGTTCGACATTAAAATCTCCAAGAAATATAAGACTTTGATTGTAAAGTGCTGGTAAGTATTTTAAATACTTCAATTCTTCTTCAGGATTGTTTTTCTTTGATCTCGAATGAATAGTAACAATTGTGAATTCTTTGCCATTGCTGAGTTGAAATCTGCAAAGTAGTGGCTCTCTCTGAAACTCCTTGCCATAATGATGCTCCATCCATGGCTCGCCAACTTTATTAACCTCACAAACATTCCAAAAGATTACATATTTCTCAGCATAATAAGGATCAGAATTAGTAGCAGCGCTGATGACATAGTTCCAATCATTACTTTGCTGGTTTAGACGACTCAACACTTTGCCTGCAGCAATGTTTCCGGACTCATTGATCACTACCTCTTGAATCGCTATAATGTCAGCCTTTTTAACGCGAATGGCAATACTATCCAATTGCTGATCATTTAACCTACTACCAAAGTCGCGAATGTTCCACGTGATTAAAGAAATATTTTGAGCCGCCGTAACATTTGCCAATAGTAAAAGGCAAGATATCAGCACTTTGATGATCAATGAATCTTCATAATTAAATGTGGCCAATATTCTTAGGATGAGAAAGTTCAAATAGAAAAACTCTAATAACTATGTCAAATTAAGGATTTTGCTTGAAATTGAAATATTTATTTAATGATTAATCTCAATATTATGAATCGAAAAATCGCTCTTCTCTTTTTTGTAGTGCACTATCCTGTGTAATAACCGCACAATAAATTCTTACAAATCATACGATTATTGATTTGGTGAAAAGAGGATTCGATGATGAAATAGTCATTTCCAAAATCCAAACCGCGTATAATCAATTCTCTGTGGATACAGACAATTTATTGAATCTCAAGGCTTCAAGGGTTTCTAATGCTGTTATTAATTCAATATTAGCCACTGCCTCCAATCCAAAGTTGATTTATTCTAATCTTAAATTACATTCTTGTCCCTCATTCCGGAGGCATCTATTATTTAGAAGTAGAGGAAATAAAGAAACTGGAATGCACTGCCTATACTGGTGGGAAATCTGCTGTGCGACTGGCTAAAAGCATGACCTAAGGACTTGCTCAAACTAAAAATAAATTGCTTTTATGTTGCGCTTATTCACGGCAACAATTTTCTGGTTTGACGGAATTATATGTCTATGCTCAAACATCTGACAAATCATCATTTTTTGGTTATGACGTGGCCAGCCCAAATGTCAATTCCGGTGAAAGTGTGGCACCCCCCATTGGCCCAAAGTGTAAATTCACTCCTGAAATTATTTCACCACAAGCCAGCCCCTCATTTAATCATCCCCCTTTCTTCGGCAAATTTGAATTTGCCCGCTCCTTAATCTGGCAAGCAAATTAGAAAGCCACCTATCAAAGAGACAAAACATGAACCACCCTTTATATGAAAAAGTGATCGAATGTAAGTCAAAAATTGAAGAATTTACTACAGAATTGAGCTATTTTGACTCTTTACAGGCCAACCAAAAAGTGATCGAAGCTTGTATAATAAAAATACCCGACATTTTTGAAAGTAACCATTTAGAGATCGCGCAAATTTAAACTATAGCGGCCTGTATTCTGGACTTGAAAAACTTACTGAAGACTTAGATTTCATTGAGTCTTTGCATGAACATGGGGCAAAGAGAAATCTTGTTTTAGCTAATGTAGAAAGAGCACAATAAATAATCGAAAGCATTGAGGAGGCGGAGCTTCAAAACTATTTTTCCTTTTCCGGCTATATTAATTGTTCAGTTTGGAATTTATTCGATGATTTGATTAACTTTTTGGACAAGGGGGAAGTTGAGTCCCAGGAGCAGGCGCTTCAATTTTACGATTTTTTGAAATTGGTAAAGGAGTACCAAATTCAGCTGAAAAGCATCCAAATAAGCTATTATAAGGAACCTTCAGACGGTAGCTCTGGTAAACCCAAACCTGAAAAAAAGTGCAAGACAAGACCACGCACTTTTTTATTGACTCTTGGCATTTATTAACCCACCTTTTTTCTTTTTCATCTTCTTTCATAGAAAGTGATCTGATCAAGTTAGTTGGAGCGCCCCCATTTGCTATGGGGACTAAGCCTAAATCCAAGCATAAGAATGTTTCCTGACTTGTCCCCCCTTGTCGCACTAAATTAAAAAGTGAACTGTTAGTCAGTTGTTTATGGTGTAAAAAAACGTGGTTTGTCGCACTAATGGTTTTTTATGTTGCGAATTCGAAATGTTATAACTGCATCTGGATCTAAAGCAGTTCAGGTTATTTATTACTTAAATCGTAAAAGGGTTGTTTTTAAACATATCGGTTCGGCTAAATCGAATAGTGAACTTGAAGCATTAACGTTGATTGCAAGTGATTTCATTGACAATTACACACCAGAATTGCCTTTTTCAGAAGAAACCAAATTTGATAATCTACTTTATCTTGATAAGACACAATTTATAGGAGTGTATTACACATTTATTTACGAGGTTCTATCAGTTCTTGTTCAAAAAGTAGGTTTATCAAAATTGGGAAAGCAGTTATTATTGGATCTTGTGATCATGCGTATTGTAGAACCAGCCTCTAAATTACGCTCCATTGAGCTTATGGATAGCTATTTCGGTGTAAAACACAGAAGGCAGTCTTTTTATAAATCGGCAAGAAACTGGTTGGTTCTAAAAAGCGAAACAGAAAAGATTGTTACCGATTTTGCCAGGCTACATTATGCGTTTAATTTTGAACTCGTGTTCTACGACGTAACTACTTTGTATTTTGAAACTTTTCAGGAAGATGAACTTAGAAAAAACGGGTTTTCAAAAGACAGCAAATCCCAGCAACCACAAGTTCTTGTGGTATTAATGGTAACCAAAGAAGGCTTTCCTATTTCATATGAAGTATTCTCCGGAAACACCTTAGAAGGTCACACCATCTTGCCTATGGTTAAAAGCTTTATAGAAAAGCACCAAGTGCAGAACTTTACGATTGTGGCTGATGCTGCGATGATCAGCTTGTCCAATGTAAAAGAGTTCAATGAGAACCAAATAAGCTACATCGTTGGAGCTAGAATAGCGAATTTACCAAGCGAGCTAATCAGCCAAATTAGCGGCAGTCTTAAGAAACAGGATGGTAAGAACATAAGAATTCAAACAGATAAAGGTTCATTGGTCTGTAGCTTTTCAGCGATAAGATATCGTAAGGATAAATATGAAATGGAGAAACAGATAGAAAAAGCTAAATCTATAATAGAAACCCCTTCAAAAAGTAAAAAGCTAAAATTTACCAAGTCAGAAGGAGAGGAGTTAAAACTAAATCAAAGCCTAATTGAGAAGACCACTAAACTCTTAGGACTAAAAGGATACTATACAAACCTAAAGGAATCAGAGATTGATAATGGCACTATAATCAAAAGATATCATGAACTCTATAGAATTAAGCAAGCTTTTAGAATTGCGAAAAGTGACCTACAAACCAGACCCATATTTCACTATAAAGAAGAACCAATTAAGTTGCACTTATTAATTTGTTTTATGTCCCTAGTTGTTTCTAAACATGTTGAATTACAGTCTGGTGTCTCAATAAGAAGGTTTAATACAAAAATGAAAAAGGTAACTGATGCAAGAATGATTAACCAAATTACAAATAAAGAATTGAGAATTAGATCACAAATTAGTAATGACATAAAGCAGATTTTACAAAAACTAAATCTGCCGCACTAAAAGGGACAAGTCAGGGGACTAAGCCTAAATCCAAGCATAAGAATGTTTATATAGCGAAATTTAGAGAAAAGCACTTTCATTCCTATTTAATGGCAGTTGAATAAGTTAACGAAAGGAAGGCAAAACGAATAGGTACTATCATTTTATATCGTCTCGACTTAATGCAAGTCAGGATCAAGGACAAGCCAACAACTAAGGACGAATTCAAAAAACTGCGAGACTCTTATATTCAACACTTAAATTCGGAGGAACTGTAATTTCGATTTTGATCCCTGTTTTTTTTTCATTGTCAGTCGAAAATTGCCGGCGCAACTTTAGGCCATGAATAAGTCAGAGATCAAATGCCTTCTTGAGGAAACACTCAGAAGGGTACTAAGGGAAATGTTTCCCCCAAAACAAGAATGGGTCGATCGCAATGAAGCTAAGAAACTACTTGGCATCAGGTCAGACACTATTTTACAGGAACTGCGAGATAAAGGAGAAATCCGATTCTCTAAGATGGGCAAAATCATTATGTATGATAAATCGTCGATCGGAGACCTCCTTAATGGAAATGCCTATTACAAACCAATCAATCCTTGAGACAATGAATAGTCAATTAAATGAGGCATTGGACAATCCTCCTTTATCGCCGTTTGATTCGGTGTTCTGTGCGTGTGGTTGCGGAGAGGCCTTTATTCCAACACGAAGTAATAAGCAATACCTCAACAAAGTGCATGCAGATAGGTATTATAGTCTAGTTCAGCGTATAAAACCTAGCGAGGAAAAAAAGAAAATTGCTGGACAACTCAAATTGAATCAAAAGGTTTTGCTCGCTGGACTAGAGGGCCTTGATTTGGAGCCGTTGGGTAATAGACAGAACTTTCAGGCGGGGAAAAGCAGTGATTCTCACGTGTTAGAATTACTTGTATTGACAAATACTATTGGGAGTGGTGATCGCTCTTGTGGTCAATTCCAACTGGAATAGAAAGGTTTCTCAAAGCAGTCAGGATAAGAGTCCACTAAAGAATCGCTAGAAATCAACAATTTGATCATTGGCTCTGTCTAGAATATCGTGATCAAAGTGAGCCAAATAGGTTTCGATGGTTTTCAAGTTGGAATGACCCAAGGACTCTCCAATTATGGCCGGTGCAACACCGGGAAATTTGGCTACGGTCGCCCAACTATACCGAATAACGCAGGAGGTTATTGGCACTTCAATTCCTGCCATTTTCCCGAGGATACTGAGGTTTTTATTAAACTTCTTTCTCGCATCCTTTATACTGCTCTATTCATCCAATGGGCTCCAAGATTCTTCTCTTTGAATTATTGGAAATAAATAGGGGACAGTTGTCTTTTTGTAGCATGCAATAATTTCTTCTGCCTTTGGTGTAAGCTTAATATTATACTATTTGCCTGTTTTCATGCGTCGATAAACAAGCCTACCTTGATGAATGTTTTCGCATTTTAAAGCGATGAGGCCGGCAAAATTCATCCCTCTTGTATGAAACATGAAAGTAAAATAATTTAAGGAGTCTTGTAATCCCGGCCTGATATCCAGTGAAATATTAAGGAGTTTGCTGAGATCATCTTTGCTTATTGCTCGTTTAGCACTGGATTCCTTCTTGATGTAATAATGCTCAAATGCATATTGGGGTTTTTCCAAGTATCCTGCTTTCTGAGCTTGATTCAAGATTGAACGCAAATGACGTAAATAAATACCCAAAGCATTCACCTTTAGACCGGTACTGTAGCAAAAAGACTCAAAGCGCATAAGGAAATGGTAATCTATCTCGCGCAATGGAAAATCCTTATTGTTTTTGAATGCCAGCACTTTTCGAATGCTGCACTCATAGCTGTTAGCACTGCCAATTCTGCGGGCTTCTATATAACGCATTACTAGCTGTTGGCCGAATTCCAAAAACCCTATTGCATGCTTTGGCATGGTGGGTTCAAATAATTTCTCTTTTAACTGTTCAATAGTTGGCGATTCAACAATCGAGATAAGATCAATTAGCCGCTTTTCCAAAGAGGTTTTTAACTCATTAATGCGGTGGTTGTATTGATGGGCGAGAAGATGAGTAGCCCGAACTGCCCCTTTTTTCGTTCCAGAACTCCAAAGCGGCCTCAAGTCCGGTACTGATGTTTCAGGTCTTGCGTTTATGGGTCAGTCATAAGTAAACCGGATAGGCTCAACTTTTCAGCGGCCTGCGTTAATCTAAAACCACATGTATGTTGGCCATAAAAGTTTGTTTTGACAAAGCTTAAAAATTTGCAAGCAATTTGCAAACATTTTCCCCTAAACAATGAATTTTTTTGGCAACAAATGAGTGCGCAATATTAATAATGTACAGAAAGTCAGTCTATTATGTTTTTGTTTGGACTCATATGAAAACATATTGCACCTGACTCATAATCAGGTGGTCCCAGGTTCAAGCCCTGGTGGGCGCACTAAGAAAGCTTCCTGATTAAAAACGGGGAGCTTTTTTTATGCTCCTTTGTGCTCAGCGTGAAGTTGCAAGAC